>Ga0302286_10002052_pt1 | contig 14310 bp, 14 predicted proteins | sample III_Fen_E2_3_FD_198765 | JGI IMG/M metagenome (GOLD analysis project Ga0302286, IMG submission 198765) | Peat permafrost microbial communities from Stordalen Mire near Abisko, Sweden - III_Fen_E2_3 | ecosystem: Environmental > Terrestrial > Soil > Wetlands > Permafrost | place: Sweden: Abisko...
GCCAAGGAATTCCTGGGGCACTTGTATGGTGTAATTGGTTTTGAAATCTATCTTTGTCCAACCATAAATTGTTGTCAGATCAAAATCCTCAATATCACTTTTCTCACAACCAATAAATAAGAAAACCAAAGCGATAAATATTAGTATCTTATTCATAATTAACTTTTTTCTAAAGTTGAATATCAAATTAGTTTGTGCCGTTTCACTTACTGCCAACCAACTGGATTATCCCGAAACTAACCTTCCTGATTGCTTTTGTAAATTTATGCAATATCCGAAATAATAATCATCGAATGCGTTTTTATTTTTGGAACGCAGATCCCCCTCGTTTGTCCCGAATATTTGGGACAAACGAGGGGGATCTTGAATAAATGGAAGAATGGGTTTGAGGTTTGGCAATTTCAAATATGGTGATCAATTTGAAGGATTAAGTAAAAAATTGGTGAACTACCTGCAGTTTTCTATTTTATTCTCCGTCTAATTTTCAATTGTTTATCCAAAAATATATCATATAACTCATCAGTCGTCAAGACTCGTAAATATCCCTTTTTCTTCAGTCCATTAATAAGGCGCTTGTCACCAGTCCATAAGTTTGCAACTAAATGATTTGTGAGTGCAACAAATAGTGCATCGTCTTGGTCAATACCTGAAACTAAATCAATCGCTTTATTTAAATCATTATCTGTTAATAGTATGTCGTCAACAAATAATAATCGGCTAGTAATTAATTGAAAAGTATCGATAAACTGATCTTGAGTGTAATTTGTTAAACCGAGTATTTTGTCTTTATGATTTAAAATTTCGTCTTTAAGTAACCCAACAGTATAAAAATCAAAATATTTTGAACCATTAATTATTAATTGGCCAATTTTACTTTTTGTGTTTAATATCGCACTAAAAACAATATTTGAATCAACTACGATTTTCATTTTATTCCACGACTAGCTTTAACTTTAGCCCAAATAGATTTGTTAACCTCTTTTGAAAGTTCATCAACATCAGATTGTTTAGCTTTTGATTGTGCCGTCAACTCTTTATATTGCAGGAAATCAAGCATGTTTTGAAGTTCAGTCAGGTCAACATAAGCTGGCAGCCGAACTAAAATTTCATTTTTTGTTCTTTCGACTATCATATCGTTCTTTTTTTCCAAATATACCAAATTTTCAGATAAACGGACAAATCTTCGTAAAATTGTGGGTGACTCGTTTATCCCCGCAACAAATCTTCCTTATTGCTTTCCGGTTTTTTTATCTCCATTTAGGTTCGACCGGAACTCTTTCTCCATCAGCGGTGGTGTGCTCTTCCAGCGAATTTTCTTTAGACTGGATGACCATATAGATCATTGCTTCGTCGGACGAATTACGGATACCGCGTTTACCTTGTGGTGCCACCCGGATGACACTTCCTTCTTCGATATTAAAACAATCTTCGTCGACCTGAAAGAAACCAAAACCTTTCAGAATGATATAGGTTTCTTCGTTTTTCCGGTGAAAATGAAAATAAGGTTGTTCCGATTGCGGCGGAAGCGAATTAAACGAAATTTCGGTTCCCGTGGCATTGGTCGCATCTTTTAAGAATACTTTTCCTTCAATCAGTCGTTTACTCACAGGATGAATAAGGGCATAATCCTTCAAATCGTTTAAACTCCCCATGTTTACGGCACTATAGTGCGTATTTTCTGATAGTTTTTCAATCTTTTTCATTTATATATAATTTGTTTTTTAATTGCTAAATAGCTTCTTGCCACGATCTTCCGAACTCTTTTATTTGTAAAGATATTATTAAACTGTTTAAAAATTTCCTATAGGGAAAATAGCCCAGTAGAAATGCGGATTCTAAATCTTAGTTTTGTCCCATCCGAGACAACAGATCTGCATATTATCATTAATTCTACCGATCCCGCATGTGCGGGATTCCTAACGGAACACGAAAACAAAATTTAATCAGTTTCCAATTTACCAGTCAGTTTGTTTTGTCTTAATTTTTTCTGCCATTGTAACTTTTAGCTCGCCAACCAGACCATTTACAAAGTCACGAATCTGATTATTTAGATCTTTCCAGACATCTTCTTTGTGATTATTGTCACTCAAAGGAACTGAAGGATAATTGATCTCCTTTTTACAGGTTTCAGAATCGGTGATCAAACCAAAATCTATCAGATTTGATTGTGATTCAAACGCAGGAACAGCCTGGTGTATAAATCCTCCAATCTCATATTTGTATCTTCCGTTCTTGCAATAGATTTTTAGTGTGTACGAAATCGTTCCGCCCACAGCCGCAGGATTGCATTTAACCTTAGGGGCATAATAAAACGAAGCTTTGCCAATGATCAGACAATTTTCTTCATCTTTCAGCCTTATCACCAATGCCGAATCGTCGTAGTAATTTGCGAACCAAACTAATGCTCTTGTATATAAATCCTTGCTTGATGTGGCGGAATCCACGCGGACAACATCAGTATAAATTAATGGTTGCTGGCAAAATGCCATCGAACCTAAACAAAGCAGAAATCCCAAAAATGCGAACTTTTTCATCCGATATTCTTTTAAATTATTTTATAACCAACGCCGTACATGAGAACAATAATCTTCGTATTCTTCTTTAAAGTCTTTTTTTAATATGTCTTCTTCCAGCGGAATCACCGTCCAGTTGACATAAACCAACATTAAAGGCAGAACCAGAACCGGCCAGAATTGTGCAAGAAATCCTGCTTCACCAAGATAAGCCAGAATAAGACTCACGTACATCGGATTACGAGTAAGCCGATAAGGTCCCCAGGTGACAAGCTTTTTAGACTTTTCACCGGGAGTGGTGGTTGTGCGTGCTTTACGAAAAATGATTAAACTCCATGAAGCGAAAACAACACCAATTGCAAACAGCACATATCCCATAATCTTAATATATGATAATACTTCCGGAGAAGGTGGATTGAAAGGTAATATAAATTGGAGGAGAACTCCAATAAGATATGTCAGGACAAATACCCAGGGTACCGGGATTTTCAATAGAATTTGGGTGAGTTTCACTTCTTTTTTTTGTTGAATCGGGGCCATATTTATTTCTTAAAATGAATTACCAACAGGCGTTACTATATTAAATGAGTGTGTTACTATTTTGCCTGGTTGAAGAACTCCAGGTATTTAATCAGGTTCTTTTCGGTTTTGAAGACTTTCAGGTTTTCGCTGCTGATGATAAAACTTCGCAGATTGCCGCTCTTAAATAGCGCCGAGAGGGAAGGATCGGTTGTCGTTTTTTGCAGATAAACAGCCGCTGTATTTTTTTCACCCAAGCCGTTTACAACGATGATTCCCCGATTGTCGTCGAGTGATTCGGCTGATACTTTAATTGCCGGTGAACCGTAATTGGTTTTATTGAATATCGAAATGGCATCGGTTAATTTAGTCCCGTCGATTTGTTTTTTAATAAAAATCACTGCGTAACAGTAATCTTTACTTTGTTTTTGAGAATACGGACCACTATAAACTTCCGCAACAGTAGCTTTGACCTTCGTCGTTGTCGTATCCTTTGGCTGTGACGGCTGAACCAAAACAAATTTTCCCTTTTCGACCGTTGGTTCTTCTTTGCGGGCTTTAACAAGCAACTCCTGCGGGTTAGGTAATTCATCGGCAGGAATATTCGAACTAATATAAGTACTGTAGTTTTTAATAAAAAAACGGAGGTAGTCGAGGTAATCCTTTTCAGCAATAATTGTCCGGTAATTGGAGGAAGAGGCCATAAAGTTTACATATTCGATCCCTTTTAACGCCTTAAATACCTGCCGTTTTCGCATGATCGACCTGAAATAGATCAAACCCTCCTCCTTATTCGGCATACTTCGTACAACGACCAATTGTGTTTTTGAATCGAGACTAATGGGTTCGATATCGAAATCGGTTGAGGTGTAATAATCTAAATTGTAATTCGCAATGTCATAAATTAAACGGCTTACATCGACTTTGGCCTCCTTCGAAAAGGCGATCACATAGTAATGGAACATATCCTCGTCGTACGAGAATTTTCCCCCGAATTCGTCAGCAGAATGATTTTTATCCCCTTTCATCTCCTGGTTGACAATCTCTGTCGCGATATATTTTTTAGCAAGGAGTTGCTGGTAATCGGCCAACGTATTTGTTCTGATCAGATCTTTAATTTGCAGGGCAATCACGGCAGTCGGACGAGGTGAATATGCTTTGATGTAACGATCAAGTGAATCAACAAAGGCTCCCCGTTCCTGCGTGGATCCAGTGGCAACTAAATCAATGAATTTTATTTTAGGGAGCAGATTGCTATCAGGTTTCAATGTTAATGTTTCCTGTGAGACCTCTTTTGCTTTCGTATAATTGAATGCCTGGAAAGCTCGCAAGGCCTCGCCATATTTCTTTTCGATGACCCCTCTTCGTTCTTCAAGCTCCGTGAAATAATTTGGATTCAAAAGGTATTTGGCGTATTTCGATTCGGGATATCCGGTTACAATCTTCTCTTTATATTCGGCCGTTTTCGGTTCATTACTACCTTGTTTGTAGAGCTGATAAAGTTCGAAGAATGAGGGTAATTCATAAACACTCCCCTTGAATCGACGGTTCAGTTCTTCAAGTGTCTCAATCGAACGGGGATAGTCGTTAAAATCGGTACGATAAATCCGTCCGGCATCAAACAACGAACTTTTAATTTTTTCATTAGATACCTGTATCAGCGAATCTGTCAACGGAATATCCTGAAGGTAATAGGCCACATTTTTTGGGTCGTTTACTTTTCTTTTGGTTTCGGTGGGAGAGGCTTTTGCCAATGTTTCAGGAGTTTCTTCCTTCTCTTCCTGGCCGGAGGTGAGTTTATTCTTGCGGCGCCAGTTATCTTCCAGGTTACGTTTGCCCCAGATTCTTTGAAAATCATTTTTCCCGATTCCAACGGTTGTAGGATTATAAAAATACCAAAGATTCTGGTTAGTACCGGTATTAATTTGTTGTCGGGTTTGCTGTGATCTGAAAAAATTCTGATCATTCTGGGCCGCATTTTCGGCGACCACCTTACTTGCTTCCTTTTTCTGTAAATCGGCGATTATTTTATTGATTTGCAATAAACGTCCTTGTTCGGTCATATGAGCCAATTTTTGCAGGCTATCCTGTTGTTCAACCGTGTTCAGATCTACCGCTAATCTTTTTAATCCTGAGGCTCGTGTCATGATTTCTGAATATCCCGGATAATCAGTATTAATCACAGCAACAGCCGTGTCGTAATAACAGGATGATTGCAGGTAATTGTTCTCTTCAAAAAATAATCGTGCCACACTCAGACTTGACAAAACACGCTGTTTCGGATTGGCGGCGCTGTAAAGAACCGATTTTTTGAAATCTGAAATCGCATCATGCTTCTGCCCCTCTTTAAGGTCAATCTCCCCTTTGGTAAAATAAATACGGTCGCGGTATTCTGCATTGGTTATATCATCAAGCATTTTTTGCAGTTGCTTTGCAATCTCTTTATTGTCGCCCCCCTCAATTCCCATTCGTGAAATTTTGGCATTGAAGGCCATTTGATGCAGAGGTCGCAATTTTAAGACTTTCAGGTACTGTTTCGACGCTTCCTCGGGTTTATTGGTCAACGCAAGTAGTTGTGCCAGAATATAATTTACTCTTAGTTTTTCGGTTCTCGGAAGCGATGTTTCCAGGGCAATTTTTAAATAGTTGATGGCCAGATCGGGTTGATTATCCTTTAAATAATAGTGCGCCTGAGCCAGATTAAGTGCCTGATTGAGTCTATTTGGAAAACCTGCGTCGCGCGAAAGGGAGCTAAATATTTCGAGTGCCCGCGCGTTATCACCGGTTTCGATGTACGACCGGGCCATCCAAAGAAAGGCATCGTAACGGGTAGGCTCATCCGGAAATTTACGGATAACGTAATTAAAGCTTTCGATAGCGCGGTGAAAATCGTGCTTGTAATAACTGGCGACTCCCATTAAAACATAGGTTTCGTCAACCCACTTATTATACTCCCCTTTGGATGCAAATTTTTTGTAGCGTTCTGAATTATTTGATTTTCGTCGCGGACTTTTCGTTATCGAGTGAAGCAATATCAGTTTATTACACTTCGCGATAGCAAGATCCATTTCGGAGGTGGCAACTTTGGCGGCTTCGGGTATCGTCCCTTTGAAAACGGGTAAAGTTCGCGTGTAATCGTCGGGAATCGTCTGATCAATCCGTTGAAGTCCGGCCTTTAAACTCTCTTTGGCATTAAAATAGACATTGTAATGGGCTGCCAAATTGTGATAAGCACGTGAAACAGGTGTGTTCTTCTTCGTTGAACAACCTGCCAGGATTACTGTTAACCAAAAGAGAAGCAGAATATTTCTTCCTGTCTTTTTCAAATGTGCTTACTTAATTCAATGCGTTAGATCGGAATTTTGCCATTCGCTGAACGTCAAAACTTCTACGGTAAAGATACAAAGAGAAATGGTTTTGTCATCTTTTTTTGACACGAACGCGTTCAGTTGGTTTTAAATTTTCGTTTCGAAACCTTAATTGCTCTATTACATTTGCTGCCAATTCTTTAAAAGAATTTCCAGTGACGGTCTCTTCTGACCAGGCAGCAGGAATTCCATTGTCGCCTCCTTCGCGGATGCTCATCACGATAGGGATTTGACCCAGGAAAGGGATCCCCATTTCGAGTGCAAGATTTTTCCCTCCATCCTTTCCAAATATATAATATTTGTTTTCAGGTAGTTCAGCTGGGGTGAACCACGACATGTTTTCGACGATACCCAAAACAGGAACATCAACCGATTTACTTCGGAACATCGAAACGCCCTTAATAACATCGGCCAGTGCGACATCCTGTGGCGTGGTAACTATGACACTTCCCGTCACCGGAAGGGTTTGAACGATGGTGAGATGAATATCGCTGGTCCCCGGCGGGAGATCAATCAGTATATAATCGAGTTCGCCCCAAAGTCCTTCAACAATCAATTGCTTAAGTGCATTTGAAGCCATCGGGCCGCGCCACATCAGCGCGTTTGCCTGGTCAACAAAGAATCCGATCGAGAGAATCTTTACCCCAAATTTTTCGATTGGGACAATCATATCGCGACCGTCAACTTTTTCGAAATGAGGGCGTGCTCCCTCCTCTCCGAACATCTTCGGGATTGACGGACCGAAAATATCTGCATCAATTAATCCAACTTTTGCCCCTGTTTTTGCCAATGCAACGGCAAGGTTTACAGCAACAGTTGATTTTCCGACTCCTCCTTTACCGGAAGCAATCGCTATAATATTTTTAACGCCAGGCAGAACCGGCGCTTTCATCCGGTGGATTCCTTTGGGCGTTATGGTAATATCATACTCTTTTCCGAGGATTTTCTCTATTTCGTTGGCACAGGCTTCCGAAACGGCCTGTATATTCGGATCGTCGTCGCGCTGAAAAACCAATGTAAAACTGATCCGGCTTCCGGCGATCCGGATCTCCTGAACCATCTCAAGCCCGACCACATTTTCATTTGATCCAGGGAAAATTACCTTCTGAAGTATATCTGTTATGGTTTTTGGTATAACTGCCATAATTGAATTGTAAGTTTTAAATTATAAGTGTTTAGAAAAACCTCGCACTCTAATCAAACGTCATTAAATCTTATTTGTTCACAAAAGCTCTTTTATTGGATCCCAGAAAAGCTCTTTGAAATGGATTACACAATCGTTTTCAACGGCGATCCCTTCGTTCTCGAGTAATTCCTGCATCTCGTCGGGTGAACCGAAATGAATTTTACCGGTCAGCAATCCGTTCCGGTTGACTACGCGATGTGCCGGGACAAACACTTCCTGATGATGCGAAAGGTTCATTGCCCAACCCACCATCCGCGATGAGCCTGCTGATCCAAGATATCGCGCAATGGCGCCATAGCTTGTCACCTTACCGGCAGGAATCTGCCTGACCACTTCGAACACATTTTGGTAAAAATCCGACATGCTTTATTTCTTTGTTTCGATATTGTCCCTGTTGGTATTGTCACGCCCAAAACTTCTGTAATTATCGAATTCTATATCAATATCAGGTTCAGTAAGATTCCGGTCGTGAGGAATATATCTCAAATATTTTATGGTCTTACCCCTTGTGAGCCACTGATTTTCGTAGTAAGTTCTGATTCCTAAAATATCGTCGGCCATTCCCGAAGCGTACAAATCATCAGTATTAACCTGAATATGAAAATTGTTCTCGGCAATGGTTGCCATCGTATACTGATACAGAAAATCGCTGTCGGTTTTCAGGTGGATGACCCCCTCTGGTTTAAGAATTTCGCAATATTGAGTTAAAAAACGGACAGAAGTAAGTCTTTTATTGGTCCTTTTCATCTGCGGATCGGGAAAGGTTACCCATATTTCGGAAACTTCGTTAAAGTCAAAAAAGAGCGATAACAGCTCAATATTAGTTCGTATAAAACCGCAGTTTTTGAGATCATTTTGAAGCGCATCTTTCGCGCCGGACCACATCCTCGAACCTTTGATATCGATTCCAATGAAATTTTTATCGGGAAAGAGCCTGGCAAGTCCAACGGTATATTCGCCTTTCCCGCATCCAAGTTCAAGAACAATCGGGTGATCGTTTTTAAAGAATTCTTTGTTCCAATTGCCCTTGTATACGAATTTTTCTTTTATCAGTTCGCTGTACGATATTTGAATAACATGGCCAAAAGAATTTAAGTCCGCAAACTTGGCCAGTTTGTTTTTACTCATGCGAAAAGCTTTAATATTTAGTTAAAACGCTTTATCAAGCGCAATTCCAAAATCGTGTATTCCTTTCAGGATTCCGTTTTTGGTGCGCATTCCCTGCCTGACCGAAACAGTATATTTCCCGGTCTCAGGGAAATAGATAGTTTTCTTGTAAGGATATTTCCGGTCATAAAGATCGCCCAGGCCGCTACCCAGCCATTCACCAGATGGTTTTGCCAACGTAAGTTCTACATTTTCTTTCGTCTCTTTGCCGGAAGGTGGCGTTATCGTCACGAAAACCCAAAGGTTACTAAATCCATAATTTCCTTCGTTTCTGACAGTGAATGAAAGGTCATAAAGTTTCTTTGGATCGGGCATACTGAATTCAAAAACCAGTATCGTATCCTGATTCCACTCGGCATGTCTTAAGCTGCGGTAATCTTCAAAGACCGCTTTTTTGTTACATGAAGATATAATGAGTGATAACACAACCAAAACGAAGAAGAGTGAAAGATATTTATTCCTCCGGTGTTTCCTTATTTCCATTACTTTCATCTGTTTATAATTCGCTTTTTAATCCCGTATGTACAGGAGATGGAACTCGCCACTGATCATCATGCTCTTGTGTGAGATAGTCACTCATGGCTCGTTTCATTCCCTGAATTTGGTTTACGGGTTAAAACTGGTTTGCGCCTTTTTTTCCGGCGGTTTTTGTTTGCGTGATCAAATCTTTCGATACTCTCTTCGCCGGTATTATTGTGATAAGTATGACTATCGGTTTCAGCAACTACAACATTTTCGCTGGTTAATTGGGCGATTTTCTTTCCACTTCTGTTGAGGAGTTGAATCTCTCTCACCTTTTCAACAGACACAGCCATCATACCGCCGGGTTGATTATTTTCTTTTACATACCAGAAAATCCCTTTAAAAATGTCGGCCTTCAAATAATTATAATTTCCTTTCTCCGTTTCGATCTGAATATTCGTTGGCGGGAAGTGCTTCTGAGCATCGATGTAACAGTCAAGCTCATAGTTCAGGCAACATTTTAGTTTGCCGCATTGGCCTGCGAGTTTTTGCGGATTGAGTGAAATCTCCTGATACCGGGCAGCATTCGTTGTAACCGAGATAAAGTTTGATATCCAGGAACTGCAACAAAGTTCTCTGCCGCAAGGACCGATTCCACCGATTCGTGCAGCTTCCTGTCTTGCTCCAATCTGTCGCATCTCGATGCGGATCCGAAAGGTATCAGCATAAAGCTTAATTAACTGACGAAAATCAACGCGCTCATCGGCAATATAGTAGAAAATAGCCTTGGTTTTATCTCCCTGAAATTCAACATCACCGATTTTCATATTTAGTTTCAGATCTTCGGCAATTTTTCGGGCTTTAAGCATCGTCGAATGCTCAATATTTAAGGCTTCTTCCCATTTTTGAAGATCGACAGGCTTGGCAATTCGGTATATTTTTCGCAATTCACCATCGATCATCGTTGCTTTGTGGCGTTTCATTTGTTTGAGTACGAGATCGCCTACAAGCGAAACCATTCCGATATCATGACCGGGACTTGCCTCAACGGCTACCATATCACCAGACTTAAGCTCTAAGCCGTTGACATTTCGAAAATAATCTTTGCGTGTATTTTTAAAACGAACTTCAACAATATCTTCGGTATTGATGGTACTTTTGACATCATAAAGCCAGTCGTAGACATTTAGTTTGGCGCAACTTCCCACCCGATCATTGGTAGGACAGCCGCGTGATGTTTTATCCAGAGTATTCATATAGTTGACACAGTAATATTTAGACTATCAGTTCCAACAAGGTTCCGACAGGGAAAAACTTGAATTTTTACAAAAATAGTGATTCTATTTCTATTTAAAGCCTGATCAACCTCGATACCTTTAAACCAAGGTCGGTAAAGACGAGTTTTGCGTTTCCATTCATCGAAATATCATTATACGCTTTTTCAAATTCATTGAAAAGGTAGAGAACATTTTTCTCATTAATAAATGGCGCGAATTTGTGTGAAAACTCATTTTCCTGATCATCCATATAGATCAGATCGGGTTCTTTCAGATTAAAGAGGAAATTTTCACGCAGAAATTCACCACAATATTTCAGGAAACCCATCTGCCTCACTCTTCCAATGCCAGCTATTTCTTCGGACCACGAAAGAATTTCCTGTAACTTTCGGCCGTAACCATTCCGCATGACCGATGTGAACTGCTGAAAGTTGTATTTGCGCAATTCGTCGTTTTGCATGATCTCAAGCGCCATGTAATAATTACCGCGCGCCAGTCGTGCAATTGTTGCCGGGTTTGTGTTTGTTGATTCTGCCATGTCGGCAATTGCAGCTTCCAAATCACGGTCCGATATCTTCAGGATGCGGATAAACTGACAACGCGACCTGATGGTACTAAGTAGCTTTTCCTCGGCTTCAGAGATTAGAATAAAAATGGTCTTTGTTGGTGGCTCTTCAAGAATTTTCAGAATTTTATTGGCGCAGGTAATGTTCATTGTTTCGGGCAGCCAAATAATCGAAACTTTGTATTCTGCCTCGTATGATTTTTGATTCAGTTTATGAATTAAATCTTTAGCTTCATCCACATAAATTGCCCCCTGTTTATTCTCGTCAGCAATAATTTGCATCCATTTTTCGTATTGCGGATAGGGATTCTCTCCGAAATATTGCCGCCATTTGGTCATGTAATCACTGCTGGTCGGTTTGTCGATCGACGTGGTTTTTACCACCGGAATCGTAAAATGGAGGTCGGGATGAATCAGTTTTGAATATTTCCGGCATGAGCTGCACACACCACACGAATCGTTGTGTTGTTTATCGGAGCAGTTGATATATTGGGCAAAGGCTAATGCTAATGTAAGTTTTCCGTTACCGGGAGGGCCAACCAGCAATTGGGCATGTGGTATGCGATCCTCCGCAACTGCCTGAATCATTTTTTGTTTAGTACTGTCTTGTCCTATAACGTCTTTAAATCGCATCCCGTATTATTTAGATTGATAAGATGAAATCATCGAAGATTCATCATGCAGCTTCTACATTTAAGCTTCAAAAATAGGAAGATTTGTTAAGAAAGAATTAAATCAATTCAAAAACAGTTTTACGTTGTTTTTGTAAAACACTTTTTATCTATCTTTGAAATTCAATCCCGCATGTGCGGGGATTAAATTAAGCAAAAAATGCAGACGATTGAAAATTATGACTTTTCGGGCAAGAAGGCCCTGATCCGCGTTGACTTCAATGTTCCGCTTGATGAAAAATTCGTGATTACTGACGATACACGCATGACTGCCGCTTTACCAACTATCAAACAAGTGATTGAAAATGGTGGTGCCGCAATTATCATGTCGCATCTTGGTCGACCTAAAAAAGGTCCGGAAGATAAGTTCTCAATGAGGCATTTGGTTCCTCACCTTTCGGAATTACTCGGTGGAATTGAAGTTAAAATGGCTCCTGATTGTATAGGTGATGCTACGCAGAAAATGGCCGATGCACTGAAACCGGGTGAAGTGCTGGTTCTTGAAAACCTCCGTTTCCATCCTGAAGAGGAGGGTGGCGATGTTGCATTTGCGAAAAAGCTTTCTGAACTTGGCGATTGCTGGATCAATGATGCTTTTGGAACGGCTCACCGTGCCCACGCTTCAACAGCAGTGATTGCACAGTTCTTCCCCAATGATAAATTGTTTGGTTATCTTGTTGACAGCGAAGTTAAAAGTCTTGATAAAGTCTTGAAAGCGCCTCAACGTCCTTTCACTGCGATCATGGGTGGTTCGAAAGTCTCTTCTAAGATTACGATTATCGAAAATCTTCTAAACAGTGTCGATAATCTGATTATTGGTGGCGGTATGACCTACACTTTTGTGAAAGCACAGGGTGGAAAAATTGGTGGTTCGCTTTGCGAAGACGATTTTATGCCAATGGCCCTCGATATTTTGAAAAAGGCCGAAAAGAAAGGTGTTAAAATTATTTTAGCTGTTGATGTAGTTGAAGCAGATGCTTTTGCTGAAACAGCCAACACACGGATAGTCCCGTCAGATAATATTAGCGATGGCTGGTCGGGACTTGATGTCGGTCCGAAGACGATTGAACTGTTCAGGAAAGTAATCAGTGAATCAAAAACGATTCTTTGGAATGGCCCTGTCGGCGTTTTCGAAATGGAGAAATTTGCTGCAGGAACCCGTGCAATTGGAGATGCAATTGTTGAAGCGACAAGCAAAGGTGCATTTTCGCTTGTTGGTGGTGGCGACTCTGTTGCAGCGGTCAATAAATTTGGCATTGCAGACAAAGTATCTTATATCTCAACAGCTGGTGGTGCTATGCTCGAATACCTCGAAGGGCGTGTTCTTCCCGGGATTGCAGCTGTTCTGGAATAGCTTTATTCTATGTAATGTTTTGGACTATTGTCCAATTACTATATTAACCATCATTAATTGCCATGGCTTTAAAGCCGTGGCAATTCACTTTAAAATAAATGCAAAGCATCGTTGTGTCGAATGAGATTTTGCTCGAACGGATTCAGGAAAATGATGCCGCGACGATTTTTCATGCAATTGATCAGAATCGCTCCCACCTGGGAGTTTGGTTGCCTTTTGTTGACTTTACCAAAGAGGTCAAAGATAGCGCTTCATTTATCCGGAATGTCATTTCGCATCGCGAAGAAACCCGGAATGAAGTTTATACCATCTGGTTTAAAGGCGAATTTGCAGGGATAATAGGCTTCCATAATACCGACAGGGTTAACGAAAAAACAGAAATTGGATATTGGCTGATCCAAGAAATGACCTGTAAGGGTATTATTCACCGCTCCTGTATCGTCTTAATTAGACTCGCCTTTGAAAAAATGGGGATGAACAGAATTACGGTTAAGTGTTCTGTTGGTAACAATGCGAGTGAGAAAGTTGCTTCTCGTTTAGGTTTTACTTTTGAAGGTATTGAGCGAAATGGAGAGCGGTTTCACAATCTTTTTTTCGATCTGAAAGTTTTTAGTTTACTCAAATGCGAGTTTTTTTAGATGAACACGTTTTACATTATTATCAGTGTTTGATCTTCCGGATGAGTTGTTTAGTAGGCTTTAATGCCCGGTTTGTCGGTTAAATTGGGGTGTTTGCAGGTTATTGTTTGGCAACAATCGTGTTCGCTTTTATAACAATTGACTCTTTTCCGATTCAGTTAACCCAAATTTGCACCTGAAGCGGCAGAAAATCTGTCGTGTAAATTTAACCAATAATTAAAAGTGTTATGAAAACAAAACTTTTTCTATTAGTCATGTTATTTGTTTTTGCTGTATCTGTAAACGCTCAGACTAAGGCTGCAGCCAAGGATACAAAATCATTTACTATCGGGGCTGGTGTTACCCTTGGTCTTCCAACAGGTGATTATACAACCATGGAAAGTTTAGCTTATGGAATTGATTTAATGGGTGAAATTAGTGTTGCCAAATCATTTGCGATCACTGTGAGTGCCGGCTATCTTGATTTTGCCAAAAAAAGCGGGTTTTCAGCTGCAAAACTTGGATTGATCCCTGTACTTGGCGGCGTGAAGTTCGGTCTTTCTGAAAAACTTTATGGAAGTGCTCAGGCCGGTCTCTCTTTTAGCACAGCA
>Ga0302286_10002053_pt1 | contig 14307 bp, 12 predicted proteins | sample III_Fen_E2_3_FD_198765 | JGI IMG/M metagenome (GOLD analysis project Ga0302286, IMG submission 198765) | Peat permafrost microbial communities from Stordalen Mire near Abisko, Sweden - III_Fen_E2_3 | ecosystem: Environmental > Terrestrial > Soil > Wetlands > Permafrost | place: Sweden: Abisko...
TCTCCGCCTCTATCTTAGCCGTCACCAACGAACGCCCGGCCTTTAAATCAACATCATGACGCAATAGTACATACCGCCCCGCTACTTTTCCTTCACACCACTCCTCGAAGGTATGAAAAGCATAATCGGATTGTTGAAGAGCGTTCAGCAATTGGCGGTAAGCAGAAAGAGTAAAATCGACAGGCATTGTTGATAGTGTTAGTTGGTCGTTAGTAGTTGGTAATCAGCAGTCCGGTAATTTTGCACTTGTTTTGCACTTTCGGGATAATTTTCTATAAACCAAACATAAAACTTAGTGACATCCATTTTATCAGCCAGCATCTTTTCTTTATTCATTTCAAAAACCGATGCTGTATTTTCATCATTTACCAATTCTTCAATTTTTGCAAAGAACTGATCCGCTTGTTCGGGCAAAAATGAATAACATAATTGATATTTATCCTCCAGCTCATTAGGCACCGACAGTTTCCCTGCAAAACTATTACACTTTACCGCCGGTGTTCCCAGCACAGCTGCTTCCGATGTCATAGTCTGACTATCGCCAATCAGCATGGTTGCGTAATAGATAAGCGAGTGTATCTTTTCGGGCGATAAAAGCAACTGATATTTCTTAAACTCTTCATCAATATTCCGTTCGTTGGAAATAAACACTTTTCCTTTGGTTTCCAACAAAGATATTAATTTGCGTTTATTCTCTATGGATAACCCTTCTACCCCAACATCATGATGCGCCTTAAACGCATTGAACCGAAGAATAAAATAGGGTTCACCTTCCTTTAATCCTATATCAGACAAAACAGAAGGATCGGGTTTAAACCGGTTAGGATGAAGATAGGCTAGTTCGTGATAGCCAGGATAATAAATGGTATCTGTCCGCTTTCTGTTTCCGGTTAGAGCGTCCGGCGATAAAATATGAGAAAGGTAAGGATGTACATATTTTACCAATAAAGGTTCTACTTCATCATCATCATCGTCGAACAATATGGAAGGTATATTGGTGAGTCGGGTCATATAAGCCACAGATACACAGCCAATCATTAAATCAATCCTTTTGCTTTTTACGATAATAAAACATCTCAGATTATACCAAAACTGCAATAAAGCTTTTGCTATAAGGTTATCCTTTTTTACTCCAATAATTGTAAATGGGATATTGAATTTGGTCAACAAAAAAGTAATAGAGGGAACATCTTTTGTTACAACCACTACCTTATGCCCATCAAATTTTAGCTGTTTGATGGTAGCATGTAATTTCAACACATGAGCCGGATGCCCTATTTCTATTAGAATGTTCACTTTTTTATTACTTTATATAGTTTCAATGCTCTTTTACCCAATATCATAAACAATTGTTTATGCGTTTTTTCAAATCTACCAAAGCTGACCAATTGACCTCCATATTTCAGTTTATACTCTCTTACACCATAGGGTATATTGGGTTTTCCGGCACCTCCGAAATCAAACAGTTTGTAGCCCTTTTCTTTCGACCATAGCAATACATTCCACATTAAAAAATCATTGGGTCGTTTGTTAAAATAATCGGCATTACTACCAGCATACCAGGCATACACCACGTCTTTATAGTACAACCTCACCTGCCCTGCTATCATTTTATCGTCGTAATAAGCTCCAAAAAAATGAACCTCATCTCCCAATAAATTTCGGGTATTCAAAAACAGTTGTTGAAAAATCATAGGTAATTTCACCCTATTATAAGTCTTTTTCAATAAACCACTCACCGTATTTATATCTTCATCCGTCGATAAATGTTTAAATACCAACCCTTCGCGTACCGCTTTCGCTATATTTCGTTTTCGCTCCTTGTGTAGATTTTGCTCCAATTGCTCGGTAGAGCAAGTTAAGTCCACCAAAATATCCAAATGTTCGTCGAACTCATATCCATTTTTCTTAAATACCGATTTATAGGCACTCATATCAAATTGGTTTCTGAATTGCGAAAAAATAGCTTTATTGGAAATATATTGATTATAATATTTCAAAAGCTGGTCTACAATCTCAGCATTATTGTTCAATGCCAAAGGGCCTCCCATCACTATGGAGCGCGTAGTAAAAGCCTTTAGAATGGAGAAGTCACTTCTTACTACCGACATCAAACAACCAACAATTTTTCCTTTTTCATTAAGAGCTACCAATATATTGGGAGTAAAATTGGGCGTTTTTTCATACACTTCATACATTTGTGGTGTTTGAAATATACTTCCGTTCGGATGGTTCAATACAAAATCAGCCCAGGCTTGTTTGTCAATATTCTGAACGGATTGTTCTACATTCAAAATAATATTACTTATATGCGATTTTGAAGTACTCTTTTTATGTTTGTACATTCGAATCGCCTGCTTTCCAAATGTATACAGGAATGGATTATTAATCAATAAAAAACGTCCCTGCTCATGTAATTCGCCACCAAACTTCGATTTAAATTCCCGCACCCCATAGCTTTCATCCGGCTTACCGGCACCCATGAAATCAAAACACTCAAATCCATTTTTAGCAGCATACTCAATACCGGCCCATGTAGCTAATACGGATGGATACAGATTCTTTTCCGTACCGTCTTTTCCGCAAACAAACCACTCATATACCACCCGCTTATCAAGAAGGACACAAGCGATTCCTCCAATTACTTTCTCTTTGTATTTTATTACTAAGATCTTAGCATTCGATAATTCATTTAAATGTTGAAAAAAATCGAGCGGGAATAATGGCGATTTAATTTTTATAGAATACAACTCATTCAGCAATTCATAAAACTCAATGATGTCTTGTGGAGTCTTTGCTTCTTCAATCGTAGCACCGGCCTTTAATGTCAACTTAATCTGACGACGCTTACTGCTATTTAGCTTTTGAAAAGCTTCATCAAGATTTGATGTTTTGACATGAAAATTTAAATGTGGTCGATATTTAAATCCAGCTGATTCGATGGGAGTACGAAAGCGTGAATAATCGTTGTAATTCCTTATTTCTGTGTAAATTGCTTTTTGAGAAAGAACTTGTGCTACATGTTTCAATAGCAATGTAATAGAAGTCTGCGAAATAGTAGTATCTAACAGTAAACCGCCCGGTACAATGGCTCTTCTACTAAAGAATCTTTTCAATGCACCACCATCTGATATGCTATATCCACAAACCACTCCCACTAACTTTTCATCTTCCGAAACACCGAAAACAAAAGGTTGAAAAAATGTGAGTGAAGCATAAAAATCGTAACAAGCCCGGGTTTGAAAAAAACTTGCTGTTGGTGAATGTTGAACTAATTCCTCCCATTGAGCAGGATCAATATCGTTTATGGAAGAGTGTAGAACAGTCATTAGCTTTTAGTATAATTCACAATAATGCAAAGATACAAAAATTGTTTAATTTATTTTCTGGAATTTGTTTAGCTGCGGATAGTTTAGGTTGGTTTAGTCTCTAAAATCTCACTATACAGACTCAACAACTTTTCAGCCACTTTTTCATTACTCCATCCCAATTCCAGAATTCGTTTTCTACCCTCCGTTCGCTTACCAAAATTGAACGCCATATTTAGTTTCTCCGCAATTGCCAAAGCATCATAATCCGCAATAAAGCATCCCTCCACTCCCTTGAGTACAAAACGTACATCTCCTACAGGAACTGAAACCACCGGACAATTGCAAGCCATAGCTTCTTTGATAAACTGTGGAGAACCTTCCGTAAAACTGGTCATTAATGCCACATCAGCTGCATTCATAAGCAATGCTACTTGCGATCGACTATAATTCTTAAGCTCTATCAGCCGAACCTCCGGTAACAAAGCTATTGCCGATAACGCTAAAGCCGAATTCTTGACCACAATATCAAATGCACTTGAAAACAAGACAAGTTTTTGATCCACATCCAGCCCTAGAAATTTTCTGGATTCTTCTTTCAAACCAGGAACAAAAGTCTTAGTATCAACGCCACAAGGAAGTAAAGTAAAAATCTTACTTAACCCAGATTTTAGTCTATTTTCATTAGATACAAAAATACTATGCGCGGACAATACCATATTCAATCGGGAAAGAATATACACACTTGAGGTATTAATATCACTACCGTGGTAGGTTGTCACCACAGGTATGTTTCGTTGCGTATTGGCTAATAATCCTGACAATCCATAATGAGCATGAATAATATCGGGCTGAAATGATTTTATTTTCTGAAGGAGCAACTTTCTATTTTTCCAATACCCTACCAAACCCTTTCCTACGATGGGATAATAATCTACTTCCACTCCTAATCGCAGCAACGACTCCCCTTGCTCCAGAATAAAAGGAGCTATTTTACCGGAATTTTTGCTGCAAACGACAAGTAGTTTCATAGTTGGTAGTTTTTAGTTTTGAGTTGGTAGTTAATAGTAGATAGTTAGAAATAGTTGGTAGTTTCTAGTAAGTAGACGGTAGTTTCAAGTAGATAGACGGTAGTTGGTTGGGGTCTGGGATATAGTTTATAGTAATTTCTAGTAGTACTTACTGTTTACTAATATCTACATACTAATAACTACTTATTTCTTACTACTTACTTCTTACTACTTACTTCTTACTAATAACTAATAACTAATAACTATCTACTACTTACTAGCGACCACCTGTATCTACTCCAAACTTTTCAGGGTTACTAAGCATATATGATAATAATTTTCCTACCTCCGCATTTAGTTCAGTAAGTTAAGTAAAGCTTTCTTTCGTTATATAGTTGCAATTGAATGAGAAATCAATCCAAACCAAGGTTTCACTATTCTCACCCTGACAGTCAGATATTTTGAGTAAATAATGCTTATAATAATTTCTTTTACGATACGCTTCTGCCAGATTCGCACAAACTGAGCGCGACGAGCGTCGAATTTGATCTGTCAACGAATACTTTTCTTCTTTAGGAAAGAAAATAGTAATTTCGAAAATTTCACATGCCTGCATAAATGCCTTTTGATAAGCTATTAATGCCTTAAAACCCTGACTACTTTCACTCATAACTACAGAATACTTACTAACAATAAACTACTTACTATTTACCAATTACTATCAACTACTAACTAGAAACTACCTACTATTATTAAGTCATTCCTCTTCCCGCCAGTTTAAACCAACTCCAGGCAACGATAGCAATAAAAATAAAAGCCATATACCAGGTAAAATATTTCTTTTGTGTAGTGGTTACTTTACTTATGCCAAAGGCGGCAAAGACCAGTAGAAACGGTAAAGCAGGCTGATGGAAACGCTCCGATTGTGCAAACGAACTCATAGCGATAATCATCAAATACCCTATTGTAAATGCCCCCATTGTGATATATTCACGCCATTTTCCTTCTTTAAAAATCCAAATCATAGCAAAAATGACAAAAAAAGCTAGAATGTTCTTTACAAAATTTCCTCCATTAATGATCTTTTGATTTTCCTGCCCGGGAGTTTCAATAATAGTAGGAAAAGGGATAATAAAAATAATAGGTGCAAAAACTGCACCGGTTGCATATTTCGCAAACTTATTTCCATTATCACGTGTAGACCGCCATTCCATCGATGCTGCCTGATTGGCTTCTCTGGCCTTCCACACCTGTTCCACTTCTGTACTTAATCGACTTCCCACAAAATAACCGACCGTTAGCAATACCCAAACAATCAATATCACCCGTTTCCCCATACCCAATACCTTGGTGGAAGTGAATAATAAGGTAGTAAAGAGAGCAAAAATAGCTGTGGCACCCAAAACCGTTCGAAAAAAGAAAAGGGATCCGGCCAGGACGATGGGCGGAGCTATTTCGGCAAAATTGAATTGCTTATTTCTAAACATCCAATCCGACCGCTCCATAAAAGCTACCGTTAATAACACCATCTCCACCTCTTTGGTATGAAGTCCGGTATATAAAATTAAATTCGGCATCAACATACAAAATATAGCGGCCATCCGCCCCGTTTCTTCTCCAAAATTACGAACCGTGAGTTTATAGACCAGTACACAGGTATAGGCTCCATAGAGCACCTTTAAGAGTCGTTCAATAAAAATGGAGTCTCCAGTTATCCAATACTGCCAGCCTAAATAAAAAGTATAGCCCATATCGGAGAAACGTCCATCAAGATAAGTAAAAAAAGCCTGCAAGTTACCTTCATTAATCAATTGATGTACCCACATAGCTTCATCGTGATAACCCAAAGCATCCCCGGCATCAAACTCAAAAGGTTGACCGGTCATATAGGTATAGAAAAAATAACTGAAGATCATCCATACCAATCGAATTATTAAAGCGGTTTTAAAAAGCTGCTTAACAAATTTCTTCGTCGAAAACTGTCCCCACTGACGGGTAAATTGGTTGGCAAAATAAAAAAAACCGATCACCTCTACCAATCCAAACACCCACCACATCATCGACAAGGCATTTTTAAAAAAAATCAGGTTACAAAACACCAATACGATTAGGTAAAGTGTAATGGCCTTGGACGTGAAGTATTTTGGGAAGTAGGTTAGCATTGATAGTTGATAGTTGATAGTTGATAGTTGATAGTTGATAGTTTAAAACTATTAGCTACATACTAGTTATTGTAGATCTTCTTTAGCTTCTCAATATGTTTTTCGATGCTATATTTCTGTCGGACAAAAGAAGAAGCATTAGCTGCCTTTGTCAAATAATTCGTTTTGTCTTGCAAAAATAACAAAAAATGTCGAAGTAAATCCTGCTCATCCTTCGTTTTATAGAGTGTTGCATATTTTCCTTCATCAGTAATCTCGGACATGACCATCCAATCATTGACAAATACCGGAATTCCTACTGCCATAGCTTCCACTACTCCTATGCCAAAGGTATCATGATCGGTCGCATAGACAAAGGCATCCAGTTGTGATAAAATGCCCGGAACATCCTCTCTGCTACCTAAAAAGCTTACATTCCCCGATAGATTGTTTTGCCGACAATACTTCACACAATCATCATACAAATCAGAGGAGTTTTCAACTCTTTTCCCAACAAAAACAAAATGAAAGGATATATCTTCCTTTTTCAATAATTTCAAAAAACGACAGATAGTCAATTGGTCACGTACTTTATTGAAATTACCTACCGTACCAAACAGCATTGTTTCGGGAGTGAGCTTTAATTCATCACGCAGCAAATCTACTTTACTCATAGTATGACTTGAAGTCATACTATGAGTACTTGCGCTCTTTGTCCCAGTAAATTTATTAAACGATATTCCATTATATACCAACCTCTGCTTATTCTCGTCTAATCTATACTTCTTTTGATAATATTCTCGTTGGCCATTGCTAACGTAGATATTAGCATAGGTTCGTTTCAGGATAAAGAAAAGAATCATGTTGCCCAACCTACTTTCCTGTAAATCATAGCCATGCAAGGTTAGTATAATTTTAATACCGAGCCCCGAAGTAGCTATCCAAGCCAGTAGAGCATCAAGTGGTTGCTGCGCATGTACGCATTTTATATTCTGATTTATCAATATTTTACGAAGACGAAAAAAGTAGCTAAAGATATTTTTTTGAAAGGGCAATTGATAATGTGGCACAGGGCTGTTGATAAAATCAGGTTCCAACACTCCTGATTTTCTATAGATAGCTATAGCCTCTAATTGATTGGCAGCAGCATTCCGAAAAACATCCAACAACAATGTTTCCGTTCCGCCACGATTTAAAGAACCAAGTAAATATGCTATTTTCATTAGTTGCTATTTAATAGACAGTTGATAGTAAGTAGTAGGTAGATAGTAGTTATTGATAGTTAGTAGATAGTTGATCATTTATCATTAATAATTCATCACTGATTTCATTTTCCTTTTAAGCACAGACCCAAACTTCAGTAATTGAAACCAGGCTCTTACTATTACTCTTGGCAATATTTGGTAATACAATCTATATTTCAACTCATGTTGATTCCAACGAATCTGAGATAAAATTGCATTGACCTCTTTTTTGTTCTTTCTCTTTAGATAATAAGGTAAAAGGCCATAAAGTGCCAATCGCTCATACAAATATACAAAGTCGGGATTGTTTTTGAATTCGCTATAATCAGTAAACAACATATGTTCCTGCGGCTTATACAGCTTCTCTCCTATCGCTCTATTAGTCAAGTCTACATCTTGATGATAGCTGGCCAGCGGTTTATTCAAAAATGCAACCGTATGCTTAATGGCCACCCGTATCCAAAGATCAAAGTCTTCACCCAATTTCAACCGGGGATTGAAGCCATTTTCAAGGCCAAATATAGATTTACGGATAATGGTAGCACCCGTCCACAGTGGCATGCAAAGTGTTTGGCTATAGACCTGACAGTAATTGATTAGTCCTCTATCAAAATTTTTCTCTACTCCTATCGGAGCTATCCGTTTCTTATCGTTTTTTACGATAAAATAGCTACTGCCATAAATGCCGGCATTGGGATAAGCCGCTATCAAACCCTTCATTTCCTCCAGATAAGTAGGCTCCCAGCTATCATCAGCATCCAGAAAAGCAATATAGTCGTACTTTGCCAACTTTACACCATTGTTTCGCGCCGTGGATACGCCTCGATTTTGTTGTTGAATGACCCTGACCTTTTTGTAAATTTCCGGGGCATCTACTGATAACTGCTGACTGATAACTGATAACTGAACAAATGGGTTGTCAGTGGATCCATCATCCACCACAATTAACTCAAACTCCTGAAAAGTCTGAGAAAGTACCGACTGTATTGCTCTTTCAATATAAGCGGCTTTGTTGTATAATGGAATAATGACAGAAAACACAGGCTAATAGTGGTATATAATAAGTCCTTAGCCTCAACATTCCGAAGGGAAACTTAAAGACTAAATTTAGATGGATTAGATAAACATACAGAATAAATAGGATATCTAAAAAAAATAATGGTGTATACTCTGACCTCTCCCAAGAAAAGGGAGCTGTAAATATTGAGGGCTCAATGATCCTCAAATGTATTGGGCATTATCTCTTTTCATTTACTTTGTTCTGCATTAGTCTTAAAACAATGCAATATAATAATATTATTTGAATCGACAATGTAAATTCAAGTATTTAGAATCAAAATTTTAATAGCTATCAGATCATTTTTCGTTTCTGAGCCACTGTATAGGCCATAGAGGTAGTATTGGCATTGAGTTTCTTTAAATATCGTTTTCGGGTATTCTTTACCGTTTCATAACTGATATGTAGCTTTATAGCTATTTCTTTAGACTTGAATCCTTCGTTGGCCAATATCAATATATCCTTTTCACGACGGCTTAACTTTATCGGATCAGCGGCTGTTATTTTGCCTTTCTTTTGCTGGTGCAAAAATGCCCGATAATGAATTTCCTCCGGTTGATAAGTTTCCGGTAAACGTTGGGTTATAATTTTCAATAGCCATGGACAGTTATTTTCGTCCAGTTTATATATTTCTATATAGAGTGAATAGAAAATGTAAATCCCATTTTTATCCCTCAACCGCCGTTGGTACTTAAACCAGAATTTCGCCAGTTCATGTGGTTGAAGAGTCATCATAATTTCATAGCCCATCAGTTCCGTTTCAAGTGAAAAAATGCGGTCATCCTTATGTGTCAGATCTGTGAGATATTTGAAATTGCAAGGCTCGCTCATGCGAACGGCTTCATGTTCCAACCATTTTTTATGCACTTCGATATGTAATTCAAATCTAGGTTCACGTATATCTACAAAAGTAGTACTCACATCCGGATGGCTGTGTAAATTCAAAATATATTTTTTCTCACTCTCCCACTCTTCGAGCATGTTGGGTGTTGGATGCGCACTGTGAAGTTGAAACATGGCCAACCAGTCTTCTTCCCATTCAATTAGTGATTTCATAGTTTCAGATGTTTAGAGATGATAGGATAAAAAATTCAATAGTAGATTAAGCCGTAAACAGAATTAATGCTCCATTACTCTACTGTTATTTAGCAAATTTAATCCGTTTACACCTCATTTCCAAAGGAAATAAAGTCTATTTTAGTTAATAAAAACAAAAATAACCCTCAGGGGCTATTTTTAAAGCTATCAATTAATCTGACATTTGCTTCGAACTAATTAAGCGCTCTTTGTTTGTTGAAAATCGGCTGAATAAAAGCTCCTTGAACTGAAATAACAGAACATTCATTATCGGAATTCCGACAGTAACAACCACTAAGGTTCATATACGAATTACGATTGCTAGAATACAAGTTAGCTTAGCTATTCATCCGATTTTAATAGCGGCAATTCGAGTCCGTAATTCCAATTCTCATATCCGTATTGCAACTTTACGAATATGAAAATGAAAAATACGATACCGTAAATTAATATTGCGATATTGTAAAGTCGGATGACGGATATGAAAAAACATATTGCCATATCGTAAATTTATTTTACAGTATCGTAAAATAGGATGACGGATATGAAAACTCAGATTACAATATCGTAAAGCAAGTTTACGGATATGTAAAGCCAGAATACGGTATCGTAACAAGGGATTACGAATATTAAAATTTAAAATATCTTTTATAAAGCGAAATAATTACAAACAATTAAAACGATTTGATTATGGCAAAAACAAAAGTTAGTGTTGATTTTTCAACACACAATTTTTCAGACAAGGAGTTGACAGTGAAAGCCGGAACAATAGCGGATAATTTGACTGATAATCCTAATTTTCCTACCCTTGCAGAAACGGCGGCAAGCATTAAAACAAAGAATGGGATTTTTGCAGATTTGCTCACGAAGATGGCGGATGGCAATAAACAGTTAACGGTAAATAAAAACAATGCCCGCCAACAGTTGGAAAACAGTTTACTCAGCGGAGCATTGAAAGTACAGGATATCAGCGAAGGTGATGAATCAAAGATTCTCAGCTCTGGTTTCGATATTAATCGTAAAGCAACACAGGTGGGTATATTGGATCAGGTAATAAACGTTCAGATTAGACAAGGAAAACTCACCGGAAGTCTGGAAGTCAGTTGGGATACCGTAAATCATGCGTATAGCTATGAAATTCGGTATACAAAAAACCCAAAAACAGAGACGAGTGTGTTTACCCATACTACCAGTACCAAACATAAGATATTACTTGAAGACCTGGTACCGGGACAAACCTATATAGTGCAGGTAGCAGGTGTAGGTTCAGATACGAAACGGGTATGGAGTGTAGAAGTGATTTCTTGTTACGTATCCTGACAGTGATGTCGAAAAACGAAAGAACAAAAGAGGTGTTTTCAAAAGAACCGCCCCGACTAGATTAGTTGGAGCGGTTTGTCTATTTTTTACGTTTTGTGTCGTTAGCCACAAAAATGAATTATTAATTATATCCGAACCCAGTTATCCGGCACCACATCATCTTTTTCAAACAATCGCCACCACTTTTTAGGTGCAATAACCATCTTGTTAGAATTCATATTCAGCCATGCACCCCACCAACTAAAAGAACTATTGGCAATAATATTGTGTTTGCACTGGCTCATCAAGTACATATCCTGCCAGGAATCAATGCCTGTATTGTGTAGCACATATACCGCATTATCCAATCTAAAGCTTTCTTTCACCCACTCTTTATCATCGGTAAAAACATAATAGCGGGGCGATTCAATTTTCGATTGAATATAATCCATTGCAGCCCTGTAGTATTCATCGGTACAAACACCCGCAAATCCACTGCTGTATTGATCACTTAAATAATCGCCCCGTCTGATATGAATAGAGACACTATTTTCCAATTGCATTGACGCCGAAAGTTCAACTGTTAGAGAAGATAATAATGTTTGTTTAAATTGGAAGGACTCACGAACCAAGGAAGCAGCTCCATCAAAGAACTGCTCACTCTGCCAGGTACCCATAAAAAGTTGATGTTTATGCGTAAATTCGAAAATAGAAGGATAGAAAATAAAATTCTCGGGAACTTTTACCATCTCCATCCCAACATATCTAAATAATGAAGCTTTGAACTTTGCAGGGAAAAGCCGAATAAAATTACTGTATTGCTTTAAACACGTAGTTTGAATTCGGGACTTCCAATCCTCGAACTCTTGAATATCGAACAATTTATCCAGTTCATAACCTTGATCACCATAACCTTTCGAATTATTATCGCGAGGAACAAATAAAACCGTTTTTTCGCCTCTGTGCCTTAAACCAATACAAAAGGCATATATAAACATTTGATTACCGAGACCACCGGTGAGTGCTACGTACTTCATTTATTTAACTTTCAAAGGATTGCCTAAAAATAAAAAACTTATATACTTATTTCGTTGAATAAATTTTACAACACTCAAACAAATTGACAACAAAATTAGTGCAGTTATGGGAGTTAATACAAAATTATATAATATTGGAGATAATGGTGGAAAGAACAGATAATCTGTAAGCAAAACCAAAAGATAACACTGAACTATGTATATACCTAGTGTATATTGTCCCAAAATAGAGAGTAAGTTAAAATTCATTTTGACATTTGAGCAGACATAACGAAATAATAAGATAAAAAAAACACTCCCTGCAGTACCAATAATAAAACGAAATACAGCAACACCCATTCTATGAGAATAAGACACCACTTTAAAATCATAAATAGCGGGTATTTTACAAAAATAAATCATATAATTCCCTTTCCAAAACAATTGCATAATTGCAAATACTAAAAAGGAACAAAATAACATCAACTTATTATGTTTTTCAATAACCTGAAAGTATTTCTTAACAAATATTCCTATAAAAAAAAATGGTAACATAAATCCTAACTGAAATACATTTGGATGAAGACTGCAAAGTAAAAGTGCTCCGAAACAAGCCAACCATTCGCCCTTTATCAATTTAATAAATATGTATGCTAATATATAGCAAAAGAACAAACTTTTCAAAAACCAGAAGGACGAATCTAAATTCAGAAACAGATTCTTTAGAAATTCAATTATAGCAATATTTTTTCCATTGTATACTTTTCCAATAGAATACATTATTTCAATGAAAATTGTCCAGGAAAAAATTGGCAATACAAGTTGACGAGCTTTTTTGACAATCAAACTTACAAAAGTCAATTTAAGTGACGATGAAAAAAAATAACCACTTAAAACCATAAACAATGGCATATGGAAAGAATAAATAAATTTGGCTACATTGTTATTGGTAAAATCATCTACTGACATGTATTGAAGTGAATGCCCCCATAGAACACAATAAATTGCAAACAATTTCGTCAAATCAATATACTCCAATCGACTTTGAGTAAAGTTATTCTTTATTATTTGCATTGTTTTCTAACTTATTTTGGTCAACGAGATTACAATTATACTAACAATTAGATTATCAAATCCTTATCAATTAAGCAGTTTATCTAAAATTTAATCACAAATAAAACCGTTTTATCGCCTCTTTGCCTTAACTCAACACAAAAGGCATATATAAAAATTTGATTACCAAGAGCACCGGTGAGGGCTACATATTTCATTATATATCAACTTAACCTGAAAAAAACTAATTAAAATCAATGAGATTACTATTTCAAGAAATGAGATTTTATAATATTTCTTATTCCCGATGTCAGCAATTTGAAATATATAAATTTAAGCAACATTGTCATTTCTAGTTTTATAGTAAATTTATTCAGTTTTGAATAATATACTGAATTAATATAAAGTTGATCTCCGGCATCAGCATAAACAGCCGTATCAATAATTTTGACAAAACCGGATTGTTTCATAAATTTCTCAATATCATTCCTCAAGGGTTGTCCTTGATACATCGAAACATTTTCAACTTCGAGCCATATTGCATTTATAGAGGACAATTTGTCTTCTGCACCTTTCAACACATTTAGTTCAGCACCTTGTACATCCATATGTATAAAATCAATCTTCTGAATCGATTGTTCCTTACAAAAGGAAGAAATTGTTCGGGTTTTTACTTCTATTTTGTTTCCGAATATTAACCATTCGTTTTGCTTATATGAAGGCTCCGGAGGATACAACGAGCTCGATTTATTTCCAAAATTCCAATCTGAGTCTTCAGTCCCTTCAGGACTTCCTGATGAAACAAAAAAATCAGCGACACCATCAGTATTGCTTAGAGCCAGTTGAAAGGCCTTTATTCGACTTCCGGGATACTTAGAAAAATTTGTCAAACATCTAGTGTAATTATTCGGTAAAGGTTCAAAAGAAAAGACTGTAGCAGCTTTGAATAAGAGACTATACCTAATTGAATCTTCACCTTCACAAGCGCCAATATCAAAAATGATTGAAGGTTGACTCTTTGAAAATATCTTTTGTAATTCTTTCTTTATTGGTAATTCTGAATTGATAAATTCTTCAAATATATTCATATTCGCATTTTTTT
>Ga0302286_10002054_pt1 | contig 14305 bp, 8 predicted proteins | sample III_Fen_E2_3_FD_198765 | JGI IMG/M metagenome (GOLD analysis project Ga0302286, IMG submission 198765) | Peat permafrost microbial communities from Stordalen Mire near Abisko, Sweden - III_Fen_E2_3 | ecosystem: Environmental > Terrestrial > Soil > Wetlands > Permafrost | place: Sweden: Abisko...
GAGAGCTGCATCAATATTTTTTGCATCTAGTGGTATCATTGAGGCAAGTTTATTACTCTTTGCATATTCAATCCCGAATACCCTAGCAACACTTTTCATCGCATTTCTTGCTGCAAGAGTAGAGAATGTAATAATCTGGCAAACTTTATCTACACCATATTTATCAACAACGTAATCAATAACATCTCCACGCTTATCAATACAAAAATCTGTATCAATATCGGGCATACTGAAACGTTCTGGATTTAAGAATCTTTCAAACAATAAATGGTGCCTAATTGGATCTAAATCCGTTATATCGAGAGCATAAGCAACAACTGAACCTGCAGCAGAACCACGACCTGGGCCTACTGGAATATCATGAGTCTTTGCAAAATGTATAAAATCCCAAGTTATCAAGAAATAGGATGCAAAACGCATTTTATTAATAATACTCAATTCATATTTTACACGTTCGTGTAGTTCATCATCTATTTGTTCTGGGGTGTATTTTCTCTTAATCCCTTCTTGAACAAGAAAATCAAGATAAGATTCGTCATTAAACCCTGCTGGGACTTTGAAATCAGGAAGTGGAGCTTCCCATTTTATAGTTACATGACATTTGTCAGCTATATCAACTGTATTTTTTATACATTCATCAAACGTTTCAGTATCCATCCATCTGAATGCATCTCTTAATTCAGAAACTGTTTTTACATAAAATTCATTATTAGGAAAATGGAAACGGTTATCTTCATTCTTAAGAGACTGCGTTTGCATACACAACAATGTATCATGCCAGTCTGCGTCTTGCTTTTTCAAATAGTGTGAGTCATTCGTAATGACCATTTTAATATCAAGTTCTTTAGCAAGTTTAATTAAATCTGGATTTGTACGTTTTTGATCTTCCAAACCATGATCTTGCAACTCAATATAATAATCATCACCGAATAAATCTTTATATTGTTTAGCAACCGCCTTTGCACCTTCATAATCACCTTTTTTCAAATGACATAAGACTTCGCCGCCTAAACAAGCAGAACAACAAATAAGACCCTTAGAATATTTTTTTAGAAGCTCAAAGTTAATACGAGGTTTTACATAAAAACCTTTACATTGCGCATCAGAAGCCAGTTTTACTATATTTGTATATCCGTCATTATCTTTAGCAAGTAATACTAAGTGATAACGAGGATTATTATGCTGATCTCTTTCGTCTAATTCTCCTGTATGCACATAAAATTCACAACCAATGATTGGTTTTACACCAGTTTCTTTAGCATCTAAATATAAATCCAAAGCACCATACATAACACCGTGATCTGTTACTGCAACAGCTGGCATGTTATTTTCTTTGGCAAAATCACACAGTTCCTTAATTCTTATAGCACCATCAAGTAAAGAATACTCTGAGTGCAAATGTAATGGTACGTACTGAACGCTCATATATAAAATTTAGCACATAAAAACATTTATACATAATAGATTTATAAATTTCTTAACAATATTTGAGGTCCATCTTTATTGTGATAAAATTTAAGATGTGAGAGACGATTTATTTAAAATAAAAGATCAAAGAATTAAGGTATTCAATAAAAGGCTTGGGAAAACACAGGTTTTCTTTGCGATTTTTGCACTATTGTTAATTTTTCACCTGTTCTGCATTCAAATACTTGATGTAAAACACTATAGAGCAAAAGCAAAACGCCAAAGACGTTCAAGTTCATTTATTATGAGGGGCGACATCTTCGATAGAAATGGTATCAAATTAGCTACAGATACCGTCTATTATGATGTCTATGCCAGGCCTAAAGACTTTGACGATAAAATTCATACAAAAGAGGAACTAGCTAAAGATTTAGGTCCTATTTTAAAAATGCAGCCTGCAACTTTGTTGTCAAAATTTGAAGCACAAAAAAATGAACCTGTAATTTTACTAAAACGAGGTGTAGGAAAGTCAGAGCACGATGCAATTGCAAAACTTGCTTTACGCGAAATTCCAATGGACAAAAAGAGTATAAGGACTTATCCACAAGGTTGTCTAGCGTCTCACGTTTTAGGTTATTACAACATCGACGCAAATGTATCCGCAGGGGTGGAACTAACCGCAAGAGAAAAACTTGAAAAAGCACCTAAGAAACAAGCTATTGAAAAAACACCATCAGGAGACTTTATATATAACTTCTCAACCGACCCTGTTGCAGCCACTGAACCACTAAAAGGTCAGGATGTTACATTAACAATTGACACCGCTATTCAACATATTTGTGAAAAAGAACTTGACCATGCGGTCTCAAAATTTAAAGCACAAAGAGGCGCAGTAATTGTTATGAATCCTAAAACAGGTGAGATTTTAGCTTATGCAGTCTATCCTTTCTATGATCCAAACAATTATAGAACTGCATCAATGATTCAAACTAAAAACTGGACCCTCACAGATATTTTCCCCCCAGGGTCAACATTTAAAACTATTACTGTTGCTTCCGCTATGGAACTGGGTAAAATTAACATGCACACAAAAATCAATGATACAGGACGAGTAAAAGTAGGTTGGTGGACAATTACAAACTACGACTACAAACAAAAAGGTGCTCCTGGTTGGATTGATTTAATATATCTATTCCAACACTCCAGTAACGTAGGGGCTGTTAAAGTATCTCAAACAATGACATCACCAGAATTCCATACCATTTTAAGGAAATTTGGTTTTGGGGGAAAAACAGGAATTGACCTACCAGGTGAATCTGTTGGATTATTAAAACCAGCAAGCAAATGGGACACATCAGACCACGCAGCAATGGGATACGGATATGGATCATCAGTTACTGCGATTCAAATGGTTGCAGCTGTTTCCGCAATTGCAAATAATGGTGTGAGAGTTACTCCACACGTTATAAAATATCCACAAGAAGAAGCTCTACAAAAAATACATCATATTAGAGTTATGACCCCTGAACACTCAAAAATGGTAACTAACTTGCTAACTGAAAGTATTGAGCGTGGAAAGTCGCCTATAAAAATGGAAGACTATTATGTTGCGGCAAAAACAGGGACATCCCACAAACCAAAAGAAAATGGCGTAGGTTATACTAACAAATTATATACATCAATCGTCGGCTATATACCAGCATCAGACCCTCAAGTTTTAATATACGTAATAGTTGACTCAGCTCAAGGTGGAGAAATTTGGGGTAGTACCGTTGCGGCACCTATTTTCAAAGCAATCTCAGCTCAAGTTGCTAGTATATTGAACCTAATACCTGATAAGCATAAAAAAACAAAGGAGAAAATATAATTATGGAACTTAAAACTATAATTAAGGATGTTGAAGTAGTTGAAAAATATAACTATGATGAAAATATAAATATAACTGGAATAAACTACAATTCTAATACAACTAAAAAAGGTGACATTTTCGTTTGTCTTAGAGGTGAACACGTAGATGGTCATAATTTTGCAGAAGATGCCGTAAAAAAAGGTGCCGTTGCTGTTATGTGCGAAACAAGACTTGATTTAAATGTTCCTGAAATTATTGTAAATTCAGCAGAACAATCAATTGCAGGTCTTGCAAACCAATTTTACCAATCACCATCAAAAGAATTAAATTTAATTGGAGTTACAGGTACTAATGGTAAAACTACAGTTACTCACTTAGTTCAAAGAATTATGGAGACTTCAGGTAGCGAATGCGGACTTATAGGAACTCTTGGTTACAAATTATCAGCGGATTCAGAGTATAATGAAGCAAAACACACTACTCCACAAGCACCTGAGCTTCAAAGAGTTTTAAGAATGATGAAAGATGAATACAAAATCAACAATGTTGCAATGGAAGTCAGTTCACACGCACTTGTCCAAAACAGAGTCGGGTTCTGTAAGTATAATGGTGCTGTCTTGACCAATTTAACTCAAGATCACCTTGATTATCATATTACAATGGATAGATATTTTAATGCTAAAGCTATGCTTTTCGAAGGATTAAAAGCAGGCAATTTTGCAGTAATAAATAAAGATGATACATATGCTCAAAGATTTATTGATGTTTTAGACCCTGAAGTTAAATTATACACATATGGTATAAAAAATGATGCTACAATAAAAGCTACAAATATTTCTTTCTCCCCTAAAGGAGTAACATTTGATTGTGTAACTCCAAACGGAGAATATCCTGTTAATCTTTCAATGAATGGAATGTTTAGCGTTTATAATGTTTTAGCTGCAATTTCTGTTGCATACGCAATGAATCTTGATATTGAAAAAGCAATAAAAACCCTTGAACCTATGAAAGGGGTCGCAGGAAGATTCGAAGTTGTTGCGCACCACCCACTTGTAATAGTTGATTATGCACACACTCCTGATGGACTACAAAACGTACTTAATGCAGGTAGAGAAATCACACCTAAAGGTAAAAGCCTTGTATGTGTATTCGGATGCGGTGGAGATAGAGATGCCACAAAACGTCCTAAAATGGGTGCCATTGCAGAAAAACTTGCAGACAAAGTTATAGTTACAAGTGATAACCCTAGAAGTGAAGATCCACAACAAATCATTACAGACATTCTTGCAGGTTTCAAATCTTTGAATGAAATTACTGTAGAAGCTGATAGAGGAAAAGCAATTTCACTATTAAAAGAAATTGCAAATGATGATGATGTTGTTGTTATAGCCGGTAAAGGACACGAGGATTACCAAATTCTGGCAGACAAAACTATACACTTTGATGATAGAGAAGAAGCCAGAAAAGTTTTTGGGGTAAATTAAGGGGTTGAACGGTAAGATTATTTGCTAAACTAATTTTACTAATTTAAATTATAATTCTACTCACGCAAACAATCTGCCAAGTGAAGGTGTAAAGGGTAAAGGGGCAAATGGGTAAATGGAAGAATTTTTAAAAACAAGATTACTCGTAGAAGAACATCTTCACGGAGCATTTGGAATGGATTTCAACAAAGCTGGGGTAAATGATATAATTTATCTTGCAAAAGAATTATTAAAATGCGGAATCGGAGGGTTTTTCCCAACTCTTGTAACCGATAGCATCGAGAATACAAAAAAACAAATCGGAATCATAAAAACAGCATCAGAAAAATTGACAGAAGATTGTGCCGAAATTTTTGGAGTACACCTTGAAGGAATTTTTATTAATAAAATAAAAAAAGGTATACATAACCCTGAACACTTTCTTCCTTTAACAATTGAAAACTACAAAAAGATAGAAGACGATTTCATAAAAATTATCACACTAGCTCCTGAACTTGATGAAGGACTAATAGATTACCTCAAGAATAAAGATATTAAAATTCAAGCAGGCCACTGTGTTGGTAGCGATTTAAGCAAATGTGATGGAGTAACGCATCTATTTAATGCTATGGGTGGAATTTCACATAGAGAATCCTCCACAGCACTCTCTGCATTGATTAATGATGACATTTATACAGAAATTATTGCAGATGGAGTTCATCTGAGCGACGATATTATAAAATTGGTACTAAAATCAAAACCAATGAATACAGTAATTTTAATTAGTGATGCCTTGCCAATTACATACAGTAATTTAGTCGAAACGACATTCGCTGATGAGAAAATATACTACGATGGAATAAAAGCAACCTCAAAAGATGGAACAATTGCAGGAAGCACAACTCTATTAGACAAGATAGTTAAAATACTCGGACATAAAGATATGTTCAATCAGCAAATGATAAATAACGTGTACGATTATCATAATATTAGCCTAAATGGTGAAATCATCTGGGATGAAAATTATGATATAGTATCAATCGAAAAGAATTCATACAAGATAAAAGGTAAAAAATATGCGTAGCGATGAAATAAAACAAGGATTAGCAAGAGTTCCTCATAGAGCACTTCTATATGGAACAGGCGTCAGTAAAAAGAATATAAACAAACCTTTTATCGGAATAGCCAGTTCATTTTCTGATTTAGTTCCAGGACACATCGGAATGAGAGATTTAGAACGCCAAATAGAAAAAGGAATCCACTCTGGAGGCGGACAAGCATTTATATTTGGAGTACCAGCAGTTTGTGATGGAATGGCTATGGGACATAGCGGAATGAAATATTCTTTGCCTTCAAGAGACCTTATTGCCGACTGCGTTGAAACAGTTGCAGAAGCCCATAAATTAGATGGTTTAGTCCTACTTTCAAATTGTGATAAAATCACTCCAGGTATGCTTATTGCAGCAGTCAGATTAAATATTCCAACAATAATAGTCACCGCAGGACCTATGCTTGCAGGAGACTGTGAATGTGAAAAATTAACATTTATAAAAAGTTCTTTTGAAGCAATTGGCAAATTTAGAAATGGCGAAATCACCAAAGAACATTTAGAACAACTAGAACAAGAAGCTTGCCCTACAATGGGTTCGTGCCAAGGTTTATATACCGCAAACACAATGGCTTGTTTGACGGAAGTTATTGGAATGAGCCTTCCTGAATGTGGAACAGCCGCTGCTGTTTCTTCTAAAAAAAGAAGAATCGCATTTGATAGTGGGTATAGAGCAGTAGAATTAGTTAATGAAAATATTTTACCATTAGATATTATAACTAAAGATTCTCTTCAAAATGCTATCATCGCAGATTTTGCGCTCGGTGGCTCTACAAATTCTTTCTTGCACCTTTTAGCAATTGCAAATGCAGGTGGAATCGATTTAAAACTTGAAGATTTTGAAGGTCTTACACACAAAATCAAACAAATAGTCAAACTGGACCCATCTGCGGCACCTACTATGACAGATTTTCATAATGCCGGAGGAATAACAGCTCTTTTAAAAACTCTACATGAAAATACAGATGATTTAATTGACACAAAAGGGGTTACAGGATTAAAAATAAGTGAATTTACTAAAGATGCTTGGTGCAATGAAGAACTTATACACAAACCTAATAATCCTTTAACAACTCAGCCAGGATTAGGAGTTTTATATGGGAATATCGCACCTGATGGCTCTGTTATAAAAATATCAGGAGTTGATGAAAATTGCTATACTTTTGAAGGTACAGCAAAAGTTTTTGATTCCGAAGAAGATTCAATGAAAGCCCTTGAAAATGATGAAATAAAAGAGGGTGATATCATTGTTATCAGATATGAAGGACCAAAAGGGTCTCCAGGAATGAGAGAAATGCTTGCTCCAACATCACTTCTTGTAGGCAAAGGTTTGGGTACAAAAGCAGCACTAATTACGGATGGTAGATTCTCAGGCGGAACTAGAGGAATATGCGTAGGGCATATTTGTCCTGAAGCTGCAAACGGAGGTCCGATAGCATTAATAGAAAATGGGGATAAGATTAAAATTGATATTCCAAATAGAAAACTACATCTTTTTGTCGATGATACAATTCTTGAAGATAGAAGAAAAAATCTTAAACCGTTTGAAATAAAAGTAAAATCAGGCTATCTTTCAAAATACGCAAAACTAGTACAAGACGCTAGTCACGGAGCTATTATATAATCAGGAAACGCCCATTAATAATAGTAGCTAGATGCACTAGATGGAGGAAAACCAGCATTCATAATCACTTCCAATATTTAAGAAATATTAAATTTTCCACATGGAGGTAGCAAATTATTTTATCACTTACATTAAAATAAAAAGGGATACTAATTAATGGAAACTAATTTGTAGGGTATAATATGAATGATAAAATAGGAATGTTCACTCCTAGACAAATGTCTACAGGTGAAAAAACAAGAAATAATACTGTAAATAATAGCACAAATGCTATTAATGATAACAAACAGCATTTGGCGAAAATACCGTCAACGTTGTCTTATTTACAAATATTGCCAAATATTTCGTTTAAAGGCACAGAAGAAATAAATAAAACAGAAAATACAGGAGAGATAAACTTGGAAAATGTAAAAGATGTAAAAGAAGCTAAAGAATTACATATAGGTGATTATAAAGCACCTACACATTTAATTGATAAGACAAATTTAACATTTGAACTATTGTCAGATGATAATGTCGTCGTTTCTTCGAAATTAAAAGTACGCCCAAATCCTGATTCTAAAGAATCACCAAATACTCTTGTGCTTAAAGGTGCGCCCGAAAAAGCTCCAGATGGGTCAGAAACTCCTACAATGGAATTATTAGACCTAAAAGTAAATGGGCAAAAATATGACCCTGAAAATTTTGAGAGAAAAGATGACGAATTAATTATAAAGAATTTACCATCAAATGAATTTACTCTTGAAACAAAAACAAGAATAAACCCTGAAGCAAATAAAGCTCTAAGTGGGCTTTATAAATCAGGAAATAAACTTTCAACTCAATGCGAACCTGAAGGTTTTAGAAATATGACTTTCTACCTTGATAGACCTGATGTAATGAGTGAATTTACAACAACTATCGTCGCACCAAAAGGGAAATATCCTCAACTGCTTTCAAATGGTAACCCAGGAGAGAGAACAACAACCGACGATGGTATGGATAAAATAACTTGGCACGATCCATTCAAAAAACCATCATACTTGTTTGCACTTGTTGCAGGTGATTTAGCATCTAAAGAAGATAAATTTAAAACTAAATCAGGGCGGGATGTTCAATTAAGCATCTATGTTGATAAAGGTGATGAAGACAAAATAGATCACGCTATGAACTCAGTTAAAAAAGCTATGAAATGGGATGAAGACAGATTTGGCCTTGAATATGACCTTGATAAATTCCAAGTAGTCGCTGTTAATGATTTCAATATGGGAGCTATGGAAAATAAGGGATTAAATATATTTAATTCTTCATGTGTACTTGCAGACCCCAAAACAGCTACAGACGACCGCTATAAATGGGTTCAAGGAACTATCGGACACGAATACTTCCACAACTGGACAGGGGACAGAGTAACTGTACAAAAATGGTTTGACCTTACTTTAAAAGAGGGGTTAACCGTATTTAGAGACCAAGAATTTACTTCTGATTTAAATTCTAGAGGAGTCAAAAGAATTGATGATGTTACTGATGTGAGAACAAGCCAATTCCCTGAAGATTCAGGAGCAATGGCACACCCAATTAGACCTGCATCCGTTGGATCTATTGACAATTTCTACACTCCGACAGTGTATGACAAAGGCGCAGAAGTTATCAGAATGGTTCATACTATGATCGGAGAAGACAAATTTCAAGATGGGATGAAATTATATTTTGATAGAAATGATGGGAAAGCCGTAACAACAGAAGATTTTGTAGGAGCTATGGCAGATGCATCGGGAACTGATTTGAAACAATTTGAAAAGACTTGGTATAACCAAGCAGGTACGCCTGTTTTAGATGCAAAAGATTCTTATGATGCAGACAAAAAAGAATACAAACTGACTATAAAACAATCGACGCCACCTACTCCGGGACAACCGACTAAAGAGGCGTTCCATATTCCTATAAGAATTGGTCTGCTTGATTCTAAGGGTAATGATATGCCACTAGAATTGGATAAATCTCAAAAAGATTTATTAACAAACAAAGATGTGTTGAACCTTAAAAATGATGAAACAACTTTTGTATTCAAAAATGTTTCTGAAAAACCAGTTCCATCAATTTTAAGAAATTGGTCTGCACCAGTAAAATTGAACTACGATTACAGCCGTGATAATTTAACATTCTTAATGGCTCACGATAGTGATGGATTTAACCGCTGGGAAGCAGGACAAAAACTTGGAATAGACATATTAAAAGAAATGGTCTCTGATAAACAAGAAGACAAAGATACCCAAGTTGATAATAGAATAATAAAAGCATATAAAGGCGTTCTTGAAGATAAAAACTTAGATAAAGCACTAGCTTCGAGAACTCTTCAACTACCTACAATGACATATATGATGGAACTATATCCTGAAGGTAAAGTTGATATAGATGCTATTTACAAATCAAAAAAACAACTTAAAAAAACTATTGGTAAAGAACTTGAACCACAACTATTAAATAAATATCATGAATGTCTTAAAGAAGAAGACCATCCTTACCAATGGAATGCAAAAGATTCTGGAAACAGAGCGATTAAAAATACAGTATTAGGATATTTAGTTGAAGGGAATCCTGAAAAGTACCTACCATTAGCGATAACTCAATTTGATAAAAATGATAATATTACTGATGTTAGAGCTTCATTAGGACTAATCCTTGGACACGGTGATGAAAAGACAAGAAATACGAAATTAAACACATTCTATGAACATAATAAGGGTAATCAATTAGCCATTAATCAATGGTTTGTAGATCAAGCATATGCAGAAAGACCAGACACATTAGATAATGTGAAAACGCTTCTTACTCACGAAGCATATGATGCAAAAAATCCAAATTGTGTAAGATCATTAGTAGGTGCGTTTGGAACCAACCTAATAGCTTTCCACAAGAAAGATGGATCAGGATACAAATTCATTGCAGATCAGATTATCGACATAGATAAATTTAATCCTAATTTAGCCGCAAGCTTATCAAAGAAATTTACAACCGCACGTAAATTTGATAAAGGCCGTCAAGAATTAATCAAACAACAGCTCGTTAGAATTAATACGAATGCAACATCTCCAGATGTAAAAGAAATCACAAGTAAAACTCTTAAATCGTTAGATGATAACTAATAATTCTTATAAATATTTATAAATATAAAAAAGTCATAAGAAATATTTCTTATGACTTTTTTAATACTAAACTATAATTAAATTTATGCTTTTTCAGCGGCTTTTTCAGCGGCTTTATCAGCTTCTTTTGCTTTTACCTTGTTGATAACAGCATCAGCAACAGCACCCAGAGCAAGACCTGCCACAGCAAGTGCAGCTACAGCTCCTGTTTTAATACCTATTTGGAAACCTTTTAAATTTTTAACAATAAAAGCTCTAACATCCGCAGCATGACCTGCATCTTTTATCTTACTTCCAGCTTTTACTACTGTTTTTTTAATCAAATAATCAATACCAGGTCTGGATACAGTATAAGCACCGAGCCCCATTCCAACTGCAGTATCACCAACTTTAAAGACATTATTTTTCTTGTATTCATTACCTTTTTTTGTTGTAGCGGTTGAACTAATTATACTAACCATCACACACACCTTTCTAAAATTTATTAACACAATTATTATAATGCTCAAAAAAAATAAAATTGCTATGTTAATACAAATATTTACATAATCGTAATAATAATTAACTATTTATTTATTATATTCAATGAACAAATTCTTAATAATTTCATACCCTTTAAGTAACGTTGTATAATCTACTTTTTCATTGGCAGAATGCATATTATAAATATCTGCCAAGCCTAAAAGTGATGGCATAAAAGTTTCACCTTTGGAATTTTTCTGATGACAATAAATATGAGTTTCAGCTCCGGCATGGAATGATGAAATTTCGTTTTTAATTCCCAATTTATCACAAGCTTTTGTATGCAATTTTTCAATCAAATCATCATCAGCTTTTTCAAATGCAAGCAAATGGACTTCAAAATCAATTTCAGCCTTAGCTAAGCCCTCATATTTTTTATTAAATCTTTCGACAATATGCTTCATAATATTTTTTAATTCTTCTTCTTTTTCAACACTTGCACTTCGAATAGAATAAGAAGCTTTTGCATCAATATTAATAATATTTGTAGAAGAGCGTTTGATGATTTCAGTTATATAATCTTTTGATTTTACACCTTCATTAACAAGAGCAGAGACTGCATTTTGTACCCCTCCAGCGACAATTGCACCTAAATTACAAGAAGTGATAACACCTGTTTCATCTTGGTAAAATACACCTTGTGGAAATTCAGCAAGCAGTTCAGAAATTAATTTTGCAGCATTTAATCTAGTAGTATCACCAATATCAATACCAGAGTGACCGCCAATAAGACCTTTTACAGATACTTTAGCATTTGTATAACTTGCACCTGAAATTTGTAATTGAGCTAATTTATCAGCATCACAAACCAAAATATACTTTGAATCGATATTTTGGAACTGAACATGTTCAATCCCAGACATATTAGTTTCTTCATCTCTTGTAAATGTGATTTCTAATCCCCCATGTTTTATATCAGAATTCACAATATATTTTGCAAGCATCAGAGCAGACGCAACACCCACTTTATCATCTGAACCCAAAGTTCTATCTTCTGCACTTATAAATTTTTTATCTTCCAAATATAATTTTACAGGAGAATCATCGCCAACAACATCCATATGAGAAGAGAACATTATAGGTTCCTTCCCTGAAACATTTGCAGGAATTTTTATAAATACATTTTTATAATCATCTAAAGTATAATTTATTTTGTTCTTTTTACAAAAATCTTGAATCCAAGCTATAACTTTTTCTTCGTGTAACGACGGAGAAGGGATTTCAACCAAACTACAAAAAATATCTAATAATTCATTTTCTTTTCTTAATTCACTAATCTGCACGGAAAAACCTCCTATCCGTAATTTGCTGACCATTTTCCGCTTCTTGACCAATTGGAACTCTCATAGGTCTCAAACATTTTGGACATCTGCCAACGTACGCCGTACTATCTTTATTTGCGTACAACCTGCCATATATATGGCAACAATTAAAATATATTCCTAAAAACTTTTTTTTAGGTTTTTGTTCTTCATTATTTGTATCTTCACCCATTATGCCTCCAAAAGAAAAATCTATGTTTACAGGTTTCACTTTTTTGTGGTTGCGGTACAACAACTGGTTTCACTTTAGGGACATTGCATATACTTACTGTTAATGGCTGTATATATTTGTCTGTAAAGTGAGCATAGTCAAAAATGCTAAATCCATCTAATGATAACTCTCTTAAATCATCAATTTGTTTTATTAAATCTGATTGTGAACCATTCATAAAGGTTATAAACAAACCTGCATACAATTTAGTTTGTTGAGACATATTGCACTTAACTTCTTTCATCAACATTGATGCTGTATATGGATCACAAGTTAAGAGTAATGGAGTAAATCCATCAACATAATTGTTCATTGACCAATATTTCCAATCTTGTTGTTTCATCTCAAGAGCAGACTGTCTATTAGGGAAAATTACTGCCGTCAAATTGACGTTATTAGAACGACATATTTGAGAAGTTCTTCTCACAAAATCAGTAACTTTACCTCTGCGATACTCGTTCCAAGATTCCCACAATGGCTCAAAAGGACAAATATCGACAGGATCCACACCATATATTGATTTGAATTCATTTCTTGCGTAATTCGTGTATCCCCAACTTGAACTATCGCTACCAGTAGTTCTTGGAGAAATAGATTGTGGATATCTTATATAATCTAAATTTATACCGTCAGGCTTATAATTTTGCATTATTTCACATAACAATTGAAGCAAAAACGTTTGAACCTCAGGATTTGCAGGATCTAAAAAATACCCATTATGTTCAGATTGCGAAGGGGAAGGCTTATTTGTTGCATAATCTCTTTTTGTAAGATTTCCCCAAGAAGGACGAACTGAAATTATACTTTTTGGATTACCGCTAGGATTTTTGTTACCCGCATAAAAAGTTTCAAACCAGATATTAACCTTCATATTACGATTATGAGCTTCCTTCACCCAGAAATCGAGTGCATCAAAATTTTCATACATTGGATTTACTTTCATAAATCCTCTTGATTCCATAACTGAACTTGGGAATATTGTCATCCCATGATAATAAGTTTCAAGAAATATTGTATTTATACCCGCCTGAGATAATCTGTCTAATACTTGACAAATATCTTCTTTGTTCGCGAATGTTGGTCTAATCCAAACACCTCTAACCTCACCATCTTTATATGGTACAGCTGCAGCGAGTGCATTATTTGTTTCTTCAACAGCTAATTCTGAATACTTTTGTACGTTTGCTCTATCATTCACGGCCTTATCAATATATTTTTGAGCTTGAGCAATATAACATTCCGTTTGCTTCGAATTATAACCTTTATGGGTTTGAATATACTTTTCAACTATATATCTAACTTCTTTTAACTGACATTGAGCACTATAAATATAACTATCCGAAGTTGTATCTGCAGTTATATTTCTACTCGCTCTATCAATTGATATCTTAGTACCTATTGAAATATTCCTATTCATCCAATCTTTTGCTGTTCCATGACCGCTTATTACAACCCCATTTGGAGGGATAATTGAATCCGCCCCACTTATTGAAGTTACAATCCCATCTATGACAATAGCCTCAGTACCAAATTCATTTGTACCTGTTCTATCGCCAAAAGCTGGAGTATAAACAACCATTTGGTTTGCACCACGAAAACCAGGGTAATAATTATTTTTATTTGTAGCTGCACTCGGATCAATAGAATCAGCTTTTCTAGTTGATTCATTCATCA
>Ga0302286_10002055_pt1 | contig 14305 bp, 15 predicted proteins | sample III_Fen_E2_3_FD_198765 | JGI IMG/M metagenome (GOLD analysis project Ga0302286, IMG submission 198765) | Peat permafrost microbial communities from Stordalen Mire near Abisko, Sweden - III_Fen_E2_3 | ecosystem: Environmental > Terrestrial > Soil > Wetlands > Permafrost | place: Sweden: Abisko...
CAAAAGCATTCGTGAAAATTAGTCTCTGTGCAAAAATCAAAAAAATCATTGAAGCCATTTTGCTTTTACGACCCATTCGTATAAACTCGTGAATTGTAACTGTAAATTTCTTTCTTGAAAATAATGAGAAATATAAACATAAAAAATGAGGTACCAGACTATATCCATATCCCATCGATGGATATTGAATATTTAGTATGTCTTCTTCTGAGTTTTTTAATTGCTTGATTTTTTTAAGTAAGGTTTTATAGCTCCAGTCAGTATAATAATATAATTTCCAATCTTTTGCTTCTTCCGTTTGCATCAAGTTGTAAGTGTAGTCTCCGACTCCACATTTTTCAGGTGGGTAAGTCCCTGTTATTATTGAAATTTTTGTATTCATTTTCTATTGAAGTAACTTTTTGTAATTGGACTTATATATTTTTATTCGATCTTCATAGGACTGAGTTTTGCCTAATAAAGCATTGTCGTAATTATAAAGAATATTGTCAGTAGAGGCTGACATTTTTGCAATAATGAGTATGGAATATAGTAGAAACAATGTAACTCTGGTTGAAACGGAAATTATTATTTCTAACAAAATTGGTATCAAAATGCATAATGAAAAATTAAAGAGAATACTAACCCGGGAGATGGCTAAACTAAGTTCTGAAAAGTATAAAAAGATGACCACCAAAATAAAATAGGCATTAACAAATATAACACAAAATTTTGAATAATTCAATATCTTATCATAGTAAAGTAATACGAGTATAGTAGTAAAAAGACGCGCACTATATCCATAGGATAAACCATATGACTTTGAGAAGAATTTATTACTAAGATAATATGTAATTCTCTCCCCCGGTGTACCTCCTATTGCTTTTCCTAAAAGTGATAGGGTTGGTTTAATGAAATCTAAATTGAAAATGATAATTATGTTCCCAATAATAAACACGGCAATAAAAAGCTTTATTGGTATTGGCTTTTGAAAAAAGAAATATAATGGGATTAAAAACAAGGAACTCCAGTGAAAAAGAATACCTATAATATTTATTATTAAAAACTTATAAAAACTTTTTTCTTCCACATATCTCAACGATATCATAAATAATAGAATACTCTTAATGTTTCTCAGTAAGTCTACTTCAAGGACAAAACCTGAAAAAGCAATAAATATTGCGAATCCTAACGCATAATATTTTTCCTTTAAATAGCGCTTAATAAATATATGAAATAAGAGTACATTTATTAAAGTGTTTATTACTGTAAATACTTGATAATCTTTGAATAAATACCTTATGGCCATTGTGTAGTATTCAAAGCCCGGCTCAAAGGATTGTAATTTTTTCGTGTAGATATTTTCAAAGTACGGATAATAATTAGTCCAATCCCAACCGATAAATCCTCTAAACCCAAAAAACAAAACATAAGCAACAACTACAAGGAGGTTGATGTATTTTCGGGATTTATCCTCAATTGTGAGTACTAGTTGTAATGCTGCAATTACCAGAATGAATAATAAAAATAAAATATATGGTAAAGAATAGTTCATATTTTGTCAGGATGTGGTTTTTTTATTATATGAGAATTAACAAAACCAAGGTCTCCATGCTGGATTATATTCCAGATTCTGTTTCCTGTCACCAATTTTAATTGCAGGAACTCCACCTACTATCGAATAGGGTTCAACATTTTTTGAAACAACAGCTCCGGCTGCCACCACGGCTCCTTTGCCTATTCTTACACCTTGAAGTATCGTCGCTCTGCTTCCTATCCAGGCATAATCTTCAATCGTTATAGGTTTTCCTATATATTTGAAAGTCTCAGAATCAACTCTGTGTGAGCCGGTAATCAGATGAACATCTGGTGAAATAGAAACATTTTTTCCAATCCGTATTCCACTTCTACTATCCAATAAACAGTTGCGGTTAATCACCGAATTATCCCCGATCTGTATATCACGCCCTACAATAAAGGTACGTAAGTGGATAGATGCTTTTTTACCGATTTTTATCTTACAGACACTTCGGTAGTAGCAGACTCTTAATGCATGAACCGGGATACGTGATATAAATTCATTGGGTATATATTGCCTGACAATCTGTGAAATGATAACTAATACTTTTATAATCGGCTTGATTATTGGTAAAAGAAACACTGATTTTAAAATGTTTAGATTATGCCACAATTGATATGCTTTTTGGGGAGTATACGACAAAACTACCATTTTATTGTTTTTTACCGCCTGAAGTTGGTTCGACGAAATCCCTTCAGCTTCGTAATAAAGTATATCTCTGTTGATATATTGAAATACTTTATTAAGAGAAATTAAATGATAAATAAAATCATAATCAGCACAAATAGCATATTCTTCACTCAGTTTAAAAGGGAATTGGCGAAGCAGTTCTACTTTTGTAAACATGGCTCCATGTCTAAAAACTGAACTCTTCCATGAGTTTGTAATGGGCTGATTGGCCAGATGCAATGTCCTTATCCCATTTGCCTGCTCTACCCAATCATTCCCATAAATTACATCCAAATCTTCGATGTTTATTGACTCCTTAAAAATGTCTTCAAGGACATTATCGTCTATAAAACCATCTCCTGCATTCATAAAAATGATCCAATCACCTTCAGACAGTTTTACTGCTTTGTTCATTGCATCATAGACTCCTTGATCGGATTCACTTAACCATTTGAAATTTTTGAAAGAAAGACTGAATTCCTGGTTCTTGATTCTTTCTGAAAAACTCTTTATTATTTCAACGGTTCCATCATTGCTGTTGCCATCCAAAACAACATACTCTACATTTGAATAAGTCTGATTCAAAACGCTAAGCATTGTTTCTTCAATCTTTTTAGTACCGTTATATACAACAGTGATTACAGTGATTCTAGGATTTTTCATGACAAATAAACGTTATTTATTCCAAATTCCGGTTGCTTTTTCGGTAATGATTTTTCGAAATTGAATTGGTGCCCATACACATCTGAATAAAATCATAACAAGCATACCCAATACTACTCCTTCTATGCCAATAGATTTTCCAAAGAGGATACACAGTGGAATTGTAAAGATGGTTTCAGTGACCGAACTCCATAATTGTAATCTGATTTTCCCAATTCCATTTAACATGTAAATGTAGATAGAAGAAAATACAAAACAAAGATTATACGAAATCATGACTAAAGTCAATTGAAATGGAATGTGTATAGCATCTCCAATCCAAAATTTATAAAACCAGGATGATGCGAAAAGTATCAACGAAGCTGATACTATAACAAGAAAAAATATCATTAACATTCGTTTCTCAACTTGTTTAAACCATTTCCAGTCTTTTAAATAGTATGCTTCTGTTGATGATGACCAAAGTGGCGTTATTATTATTATGCATATCATGGCAATAATATTCGCATATTTATATGCAATATTATAAACAGTTACTTCATAAGGTGAATATAATTGAGCTACAATGATATTACTTGAAAAATAAAGTATTAATCCTCCAATTTGTAAAATAAAAAACTGTACTCCCAAATTCATTAATCCTTTGGTATAACTCCAATCTATCGAATGGTAGGAGGGGCAAAGGTATTTGTATTGAAATTTAAAGATAACAAAAAAAGTAATTAAAAAAACAATTGCTGGAATTGATGAAAATACTATGGATACATATAAAAGTGAGCCACTGGTAAAAAGTGAAAGTAGATAAATAACCACAAGTGAGAGCAAACTGCTGATTGCTCCTAAAAAATCATTTGCTGCTGGCTTTTGGTCAGACACAAATATTGTACCAACAGTTTTAAAAATAAATTGTAAAGAGAAGAATACAAATACAATTAAAACTATTCTATTGAGATTCTTTATCGATGTTGCAGAAGTATTGAGTATCGATGACCAATCAAGAAATGGATTTATTAGAAAGAACAGGATTAGAAAAATACCAATTATGATGACCAGCAGCGCAAATGTAGTACTGACTAATACTTTCCCCTTCTCCCGGTCGCCAAGGGCAAGAGCTTCAGCCAGTTTGTTCCTTAGGCCATTTCCAAGCCCAATATCAAACAATGTAATCCAGGTCATAATAGAGCTTAATGTCAACCAGACTCCATATTCGGTAGGATTTAAATAATGCAACGTCATTGGTACTAATACTAATGACGTTAATATACTAATCCCTTTAAAGAAAAGAGAGAGTATGATGTTTTTTTGCATTTGAAAGCTACGCGGATTATCCCTATTCAGTAATTTGGTTTTGAGTAATTGTATAGTTCCCATTTTGATGTTTTTGAATTCTTTGAAACTCTTTTACTATTCAAAAATGAAACAGTTTACTCGTATTTCTCCATTTTATCATCAATACTCACATCGCTTACCGAACTTTGTATTTTGATATAGGTCATTAAACTGTCGGCTCCTGCTTTATAACAGGCTTCCTGGGCTTGTTTTACCACTTTCATGATTTCTTCATAGCTTCCTTCTATGACAGTTTCAAAAGGGCATACTTTATATCTTAGGCCTGAATTGGCAATAACCTCTATGGCTTTATCCACGATCAAGTATGGATGAATCGTCTTGGATGTTGGTAAAACTTGTAACGCGATATTGACTGTGTTGTTCATTTTGAGTTTGTGTGTGAATTGTTAGTATTGTAACGTTAATTGTTCTCGGAAATTGTGTCGTAAGTTTGATGGATCAGGCCTTGCTTGGATTGTTTTAATCAATTCTGCTAAAATAAAAAACCCGAAATCTCTTTCGGGTTTTTTAAGTATTTCGTCTTCCGTCAATTATTCAGCAACAACTTCTTCGGTTGGTGCTTCAGCAGGAGTTTCAGCGGCTACAGCAGCAGCTGCTGCTTCAATAGTTGCAGTGATTGCATCAGCCTTTTTCTTGGCTAATTCTGCTGCCTTTGCGTTGTTAACTTCTGTTTCAGCTTTTAAACGGGCTTTTAAATCAGCTTGTTTTTCAGCGAACAATTGTTCTTTTGTTTTACTTACACTTGAATCTTTGCTTGCTTTCCATGCGGCGAAGCGTACATCAGCTTCTGTTGCATCGAAGGCTCCTTTTTTGGCTCCTTCAAGTAAGTGCTTTTTCAATAAAACACCTTCGTTTGAAAGGATGTTACGGGTTGTGTCGGTAGGTTGTGCACCTGTTTGTAACCAATACAATGCTCTTTCGAATTTTAAATCGATAGTTGCAGGGTTAGTGTTTGGGTTATAAGAACCGATACGTTCGATAAATTTGCCATCACGTGGCGCTTTGCTGTCAGTGATCACGATATGATAATACGCATATCCTTTACGACCGTGACGTTGCAATCTGATTTTTACGGGCATTTTTTTTGTTTATTAAATGATTATACCTAATGCTTTTACTCGAAAAGCGGTTGCAAAGATAGTGAATTTATTTGAAACAGGAAAGAGCTTGGAAGAAATTATTGATGGCTTATTAACAGTATGAGCCTGTACCTTGCTGCAATACTTTATAACCTGTATTTCCTGTTGAATTATGAAACCGGAATTACTTGCAAAGTACCCAGGCTGTTTCAAAACGTTTATCCGTTTTGCGGAGGTTTTCCATATACTGGATAGCTTTGTCCCGGTCGGAGAATGATTGGATGGCTACCCTGTATGTTTTGCCGGGAGGCAATACATGTGCCATCGGAAAGTCTGTGTCTGACAACTCATCACAAAATTGATCTGCTATTGATTGGTTTGGCAAACTCGCTACAATAACGTGAAAATTAAGTGTTTCTTCCGGTACCGCGTCTTCCGAAGTGTTTTCAGCTGCCGTCTCAATTCCAACCGTCTTTTGTGTGGAATTGTAAAATGCAGAAGTGATAATATCTGCACTGTCTGCCCTTCGCATATCATTGGTAGTCGGTGATATGCAGAATAACCCGAGGGCAAGCATAGCTGCAGAGGCGTATTTGAACACCCGGGACGAAGGAAACGTGATAGTTAGTTTCGACTTTTCAGAATTCTGTCGGTTGCCTTTTTGGGAAATATACAAATTGGTTAATTCGAAATTCTGGGGTAGAAATTCAACATGGATAGCCGGCGAAAATAACAGGTTTTTTGAATTGTCCAGATAAAACGCACCTAAATTGCCGAATTCTGTTTTCCCTTTTAACCGGATTCCGATTTTGAGGCTCTCAACTTGTTTTTCGATATACTCCATGGCCATTCGATAGCTGATCTTTTCTGATCTGGAAATCTCGATAGCCAATAACCCATCAGCATGATGCATGAGTGGATTAAAGCCGATAGTGGAAAGAGGAGGTGCTATGTGATCCGAGAGAATCTTAGCGGATTGTATTTGTACTACAAATCCGCCTAAATTAGGCACAACCACGTAATCGTGTTGGGCTAGAAGTTTTTCTATATGTTGACAAAATATTTCCACATCGCAAAAGTAAGCGAAAGGAATGAGATACGAATAATTTCAACCATAAAGTTATCAACAAGTTGTTAAACCCAACTAATCGATGTATCTTTGTACTACCTCAACAAATAAAAATTTAAAAATGAAGAAAACGATCTTAATCACTGGTGGTGCAGGTTTTATAGGTTCACATGTCATTCGGTTATTTGTTACCAAATATCCTGATTATCACATTGTAAATTTAGACGCCTTAACGTATGCCGGAAATCTTGAAAACCTGAAAGATATCGCTGATGCTCCTAATTACACGTTTGTAAAAGGCGATATTACAGACGAAAAGTTTATCCCTGAGTTGTTCGCAACTTATAATTTCGATGGGGTGATCCACTTAGCAGCCGAATCACATGTCGACCGTTCCATTACCGATCCCTTTGCTTTTATCCGTACCAATGTCTTTGGAACTGCCAATTTGTTGAATGTGGCCAAGGAATCCTGGAAAGGAAATATGGAAGGTAAACGCTTTTATCATATTTCAACCGATGAAGTCTATGGCTCGTTAGGCAAAGAAGGTTTCTTTACCGAAGAAACCGCTTATGATCCCCGTAGTCCATACTCTGCTGCCAAAGCCAGTTCCGATCATTTTGTACGTGCCTTTTACCATACCTATGGATTGCCCGTTGTGGTCTCGAATTGTTCGAATAACTACGGCGCAAATCATTTCCCTGAAAAACTAATCCCGCTGTCGATTAATAATATCAAACATAACCTGCCGATTCCTATTTACGGAAAAGGAGAAAATATACGCGACTGGTTATGGGTGAACGACCATGCCAGGGCTATTGATACAATCTTCCACAATGGTGTGATCGGTGAAACCTATAATATCGGAGGTAACAATGAATGGACCAACATCGACCTGATCCATGAGTTGTGCAAAATTATGGATCGTAAGTTAGGACGCCAGGCCGGTGAATCTGCCAAATTGATAACGTATGTAAAAGACCGTGCAGGCCATGATCTACGCTATGCCATTGACTCTACCAAGCTGCAACGTGAATTGGGCTGGAAACCTTCCCTGCAATTTGAGGAAGGCCTTGAAAAGACTGTGGATTGGTATCTGGCTAACCAGGAATGGATGGATAATATCATTAATGGCGATTATCAGAAGTATTACGAAAAACAATATACAGAAAGATAGAGGAACTTACAATTTAGTCATTTACAATATACAATTAAAAAGTTGGGCTTTTCAGATTATCTGAAAAGCCCAACTTTTTAATCTGTCGTCCTGAAATTTATAGCTACTTGCTTTTGATTCTTTCTTCCTATTCTTTGTTGCTTTCCTATCTTTCTACCTACTACCTGCTTTTTCAACTACCCACTACCTACTTATTTTGGTGCCGTCCGGTACAAATAGATTCCAATCAGTACAAATACTGCGTTTGGCAGCCATACTGCTGCAAATGCTGACATGGCCCCACTTACCGAAAAGGAGGTTGACATGGTGGTGAATAATACATAGAGTGCACTTAAGGCAAGTCCTATTCCAATATGAAGACCCATTCCTCCACGCACTTTGCGGGACGACAGGGATACTCCGATCAGTGTCATGATAAATGCTGCCAGAGGCATCGAAAACCGTTTATAATACTCGTCTTCAAAACCCTGTATGTTCCCTACGCCCCGGTTCTTTTGCTTCTTCAGGTAGCTGCCCAGTTGTGCATTGCTGAGCTGTGGAGCCTGGGCTGAGGTGATAAACAATTCTTCGGGCTGTACTTTTATGGTAGTATCTTTGCTGATTCCTTTGGTGATGCTTTCGCGCATTCCATTGAAGTCACGCTGCAAATAATTGGTGATCTTCCATTTGTAGGCAGAATCCCAGGATATGGTTTCGGCTGTCAGTCTGGATATCAGTTTCTTTCCATCAAACTTCTCCAGTGAAAAACGGTACCCGGTATTATTCGAAACTTCATACCGCTCAATGTACATGATAACCCCTTTTTCCACTTCCATTTGTACATTCCGGGCATTATCCTGTTTTATTTTGCGGACATAGGTATCCTCGAAATTAAGCATAATCTTATTCCCGTGCGGTATGATATACCCGCCTACTGTAAACGAAATGGTGGCAATGACAAGTGCTGACAGAAAATAGGGAAGCATTAATCTCCTGAAGCTGACTCCACTGGCCAGTATGGATATGATTTCAGTATCATTTGCCATTTTGGAAGTGAAGAAGATAACGGCAATGAATGTGAACAGCGGACTGAACATATTCATGTAATAGGGAATGAAGTTCAGGTAATAATCAAAAATGATAGCTTTTAAAGGGGCGTTGTGTTCCACAAAATTGTCCAGCTTTTCTGTCAAATCGAACACTACCGATATACTCAAGATTAGCATGATGGAGAAGAAATACGTCCCCAGAAACTTCTTAATGATATAAGTATCAATTCGTTTTAAGCCAAATTTGCGATAGTCAATTTTCATATACTCAAACTATAAACTTTTCAATCTTCAAACTCTTCAAACCTGAAACCTCAAACTTCAAACCTTTCAAACTCTTCAAACCCAAAACCCGGAACGCGTAACTTCTTAGAGTCTTCTCACCACCTGTTCCACCATTCCTTTTTTCCAGCTGGTAAAATCACCTTCCTTTATATGCTTCCTGGCTTCACCTACCAGCCAGAGGTAAAATGCCAGATTGTGAATGGAAGCAATCTGCATGGCTAATAGCTCTTTGCTGATAAACAGATGCCGTAAGTAAGCCTTTGAATAGGCCGAATCCACATACGAAGTACCATACTCATCCAGCTGTGAAAAATCATTTTTCCATTTTTCATTCCGCATGTTTATAATTCCCTGCGAAGTGAATAACATACCATTGCGTCCGTTTCGGGTAGGCATCACGCAGTCGAACATGTCAATCCCGCGTTCTATTCCTTCCAGGATATTCTGTGGGGTTCCGACTCCCATCAGGTAGCGGGGCTTGTCTTTTGGCAGTATTTCGTTGACAATTTCTATCATCTCATACATTTTGTCAATAGGTTCGCCTACTGCCAATCCGCCTATGGCATTTCCTTCCCGGTCCTGGGATGCAATGAATTTTGCTGATTCCCTGCGTAAGTCAGGATAAACACAGCCCTGTACTATCGGGAAGTAAGTCTGTGAATACCCGTATTTTGGTTGGGTATTGTCGAAATGGGTCAGTCCTCTGGCCAGCCAGCGATGGGTGAGTTCCATGGATTTCTTGGCGTACTGGTAATCGGCAGTTCCCGGGGTGCATTCATCGAATGCCATGATGATATCGGCACCTATCGTGCGTTGGATGTCTACCACGTTTTCAGGGGTAAACAGGTGTTTGCTGCCATCAATATGTGAACGGAAGGTGGCGCCTTCTTCTTTTAATTTACGGTTTGCCGACATGGAAAATACCTGGTATCCACCACTATCGGTAAGAATAGGCCTGTCCCAGCCATTAAACTTATGCAATCCTCCGGCACGTTCCAACGTGTCAATTCCCGGTCGCATAAACAAATGGTAAGTGTTTCCCAGTATAATCTGAGCTTTGATGTCTTCTTTCAGTTCGTGGAAGTGTACTGCTTTTACTGAAGCCACAGTACCTACCGGCATAAAAATAGGCGTTTCAATCACGCCATGGTCTGTTGTTATTATTCCCGCACGGGCATTTGAATCAGGATCGGAATGTTGTATTTCAAAGGTCATTGCTGGCTGGGTCTATTTCTTTTTTTTTAAGAAGGATGATTATGATATTAAGCACTGAAAAGCAGATCTGTTTATTTTAATCGGTCATATCTGGTAAATTTGCATTCTAATCTTCTCTGTTTAAAATGCAAAATTCTGTTGTTCCGGTTACTTCGTTCAAATCCCAGGATTAAATATAAAGTTTTCCAGGATCTTTTGGCCTGCTTCCCCTGATTTCTCCGGGTGAAACTGAACGGCATAAAAGTTATCCTTTTGAACCGCCGAGCTGTATTCCGAAATGTAGTCAGTCAGGGCAATGGCGTTATCGCATTTTTCAACATAATAACTGTGAACAAAATACATGTAGGCATCTTCGTTCACTTCCCTGAAAAGATCTGTTTTTAAATGGGTAATGTTGTTCCACCCGATCTGAGGTATTTTAAAGCCTTTCGATGGAAAGAGTCGTACAGTCTGGTCGAAAATGCCCAGGCATTCGGTGTCATTTTCCTCCGAATGCTTGCACATGAGCTGCATTCCCAGGCAAATGCCCAATACCGGCTGGGTGAGGGAGCATATCAGGGTGTCAAGTCCTTTTTCTTTCAGGTACTTCATGGCCGAGGATGCTTCGCCTACTCCCGGGAATATCACCCGGTCGGCGGCACGGATCTCATCGTGATCATCGGTAACAACAGCATTCACGCCGATTCGCTCCAGGGCAAAAAGGACCGAACGAATATTCCCTGCATTGTATTTGATGATGACTACTTTCATTTTTTATATTGAAACAACAACTCCAACAACAATGGAATGTTGGTGTGAAGCTTGTTAGATAAGTTTGTTCGTTTTCGTATCCGGGAAGATAATGGCAGGCTTAAAAGTCCGGGCTTCTTCCATTTCCATCAGGGCATACGCCATAATGATAATGATATCGCCTGTTTGTGCCTTCCGTGCTGCTGCTCCATTCAGGCAGATAACCCCTGAGCCGCGTTTCCCGGGAATCACGTACGTTTCAAATCGTTCACCGTTATTGTTGTTTACAATACTTACTTTTTCATTCGCAATCACATTGGCTGCATCCATTAAATCTTCATCGATGGTAATGCTTCCTATATAATTCAAGTTGGCTTCAGTAACGCTTACCCTATGAATCTTCGATTTTACAATGTGTATTAACATATTCTCTTTTTTTACAATTGAATGTGCTCAATTGTCAATTGTTTTGTATTTTATATTATCTATCAATCTAACGTCGCCACAATACACTGCAATGCAGCCTACCGAAGGTTCCGTCCATGAATAAACGGTTTGAAGGGTCGTTGTGTTCACAATGTCATAGTACTCCACTTCAAGACCGGGAACTAAATTAATCAAGTCAACTACCCATTTGGTTAGCTCTCTTGGAGGTAATTGCGCTGCAAAGTTACGACTTTCATGCAGAACTTTAGATATTTCTACCGCTTTTTTAAGCTGTTCGGCCGTTAATCGTTCATTCCGGCTGCTTAAGGCGAGTCCGCTTTCCTCCCGGACGATAGGGCAATCCACGATTTCGATATCAAAATTCAGTAATTTCACCATGCGATGAATGATGGCCACCTGTTGAAAATCTTTCTCTCCAAAGTATGCCTTGTCGGGTTGCACCAGTCCGAATAATTTACTCACAATCTGCACGACACCGTTAAAGTGTCCGGGACGGAATTTACCTTCCATTACTGTGTCCAGTCCTCCAAAATCAAATTCAAAGGGTGCGTTCAATTCCTCCGGCTCATAGATCTCCAGGGGATCGGGTGCAAATATCATCTGGCATCCAGCTGCTTCAAGGAATCCGGCATCCTGGTCCAGGTTTCGGGGGTATTTCTCTAAATCAGTGGTGTTGTTAAATTGCGTGGGGTTTACAAAAACGCTTGCAATGCAAATGTCGTTTTCGGCTACTGCTCGTTCAATCAGTGATTTGTGCCCATCGTGCAATGCTCCCATGGTTGGTACAAAACCTATGGTTTTCCCTGATACCTTAAGAGCTTCTAACTCTGTTTTCAGGTCTTGTTTTAGTTTTATTATTTTCATGTTGTGTTCTTAATGCGAATTCCGTCAAAACATTGTATAGAAATCCAAAAAAAATGCGTGCAAAAGTAATAAAACAATTTCACATATTCATTCATTTATAACACATAACAAGAGTCTATAATATATTGATGTATTTTTTCCACAAAGAAAATGATGAGAGAATGTCGGGTCACTTGTTTTAACCGGTTCGGTTGCATTCAATTCCTGTTCCAACCAGGTGCAATCGTTTCCTGATTCCCGGGATGGAAGGAAAACAACATGAAGGTGCAGCTCTTTTTCAATAGCGAGTCCACTTAATCCACTGTCTGTATATTCGTAGCAAAGTGAGGGCAAAGTGAGGGCAAAGAGAGGGCAAAGAGAGGGTAAAGTGAGGTTTATCTCTCTTTGCCCTCACTTTGCCCTCTTTTTATCCTCTTTTAAATATCTCTTTACAGTGAATGGATTAAATTGAGATGCGGAGATAGCTTGGGTGGAATGAATTGCAAGAAATGAAACAAAATCAGGAGTATGCTGAAGTCAAGTTCAGGATCGACTTCCATGCCTCCACAAATCCGTAAAACGAAGGGGATGCACATCCTGTCGATCGGTAAGGATGTGGACCTGGAAGATGCTGACTCCATCTGTCCTTAATCATACCTGAGATACCAATCCCCGGGTTTTTAAAAAATCGAAACCAAAGGCTTAAACCCTAAAAATGATACCGTGAGAGATCAGACTCCTGCCCGAATTCAGCGCTCAAAACCACTAATTAAGCCTTGGTTAAACTTTTATAAATAGAAAGCCGCTTTAAATCAGCCCTATTCGGCAGGTTGTTGTGTAAGCATTTGATTTTGTGTTGTATAAATGAATCGTCCGGACTTTTATTTTTCACATATCTTCCTTTTATGATGCCAGGGCTTAACATTTAAGGATTGACATCTTGTTTATATCCGATTTTTTTTATATATCTTTGCATACCGATTCATTATCCCATACTCATCGGACAAGAAAAGAATGAAAAAAGTTACCAAAGTTTTGTATATTTCTCAAGAAATATTCCCTTATTTACCAGAATCCGAATTGTCGAATATGGGGAGGTACTTACCTCAGGCAGTGCAAGATCGCGGACGCGAGACGCGCACATTCATGCCTAAATTTGGAGCCGTGAACGAACGTAGGAATCAACTTCATGAAGTCATCCGGTTGTCGGGAATGAATTTAATTATCGATGATACCGATCACCCATTGATTATCAAGGTGGCTTCTATCCAATCGGCCAGAATGCAGGTCTATTTTATTGATAATGATGATTATTTTCACCGGAAAAACACCGTGGCAGACGAGAACGGCGAAGAGTACGAAGACAATGATGAACGTACCATTTTCTTTGTAAGAGGGGTGATGGAAACTGTCAAAAAGTTACGTTGGACACCAGATGTGATTCATTGCCAGGGTTGGATGACTGCATTGGCACCTTTGTATATCAAAAAGGCATTCAATGATGATCCGTTTTTTAAACATTCGAAAGTAGTGTATTCCCTTTTTAATGATGAGTTTAAAAAGCCATTTCGGAGTTTGTTTGCTGAGCGTTTGTTGCTGGAAGGCATTGAGAAAAGACACGTAGTTCAGGTAAAAGATAAAGTAATTGATTTTGTGGCTCTGTCCAAACTGGCCATTGATTATTCGGATGCGGTGATTCAGTCGAGTCCGGAAGTAAATGCGGATGTGCTGGAGTATATAGCCTCAAAGAAGGTGAAGTTCCTGCCATTCCAAACTGACGAAGATTACGCCGATGCGTATGTACAATTTTATGATAGTCTTTAAAGGTCTTTTTTTGTATTAGTGATTAATTAACTCTCTATTCACTCAATCTTTTTTTTCATTTTACATGAAATCATTCCCCATTATTGTGCTTTTTTTAGTGTCGTTATTTGTGTTCTCGTGTTCGGATACATTAACTGACATAGGTTCCGGGATTCAACCCTCTTCGGATCAGATTAAGATTGGAACAGACACTTTCCATATCACGTCAGAGAATGTTCCGGTAGTTTCAGTATTTTCCAAACCTGATTCATTCTTGTTGGGATCGTACTACAATACAAAATTCGGTTCTACACAGGCAGATGTGCTGGCGCAGGTGAATTGTCCGGTAGGATTTACTTTTCCTCCTAATTCAATAGCCGATTCAGCTTC
>Ga0302286_10002058_pt1 | contig 14296 bp, 13 predicted proteins | sample III_Fen_E2_3_FD_198765 | JGI IMG/M metagenome (GOLD analysis project Ga0302286, IMG submission 198765) | Peat permafrost microbial communities from Stordalen Mire near Abisko, Sweden - III_Fen_E2_3 | ecosystem: Environmental > Terrestrial > Soil > Wetlands > Permafrost | place: Sweden: Abisko...
GGCACTGGCACTTCACTTGTAAAATCTGTTTGAACTGTTTCATGCTCGTCTTGGATGCTCATATCGATAGCCGCCATATCAGTATCAGCAATCTTCGTCACTGGATCCGTCGGCTTATCAACCATAAATGTCGTAGGAGTGTCAGCTGTGACAGTATCTTCGGCAACAGCTGAGGCAGCACCAAGTGGCGACATCACAGGAGCTTTGCGGTTAGTGAAGTATGACGAGTCGAAGCCTGTCGCTACGACCGTAATAATAATCTCACCTTCAACATCTGGACTAATAGTTGCACCAAAGATAATATTGGCATCAGGATCAGCTGCAGCAGTAATGGCCTCTGCAGCAGTATTGATTTCGTGCATTGAAAGGTCATTGCCACCGATGACGTTAAACAGTATGCCACGAGCTCCGTCGATAGAAACCTCCAGAAGTGGTGACTCGATGGCCTGCTGGGCGGCTTGTACGGCACGGTTTTCACCGCTGGCGCGACCAATGCCCATAAGTGCTGAACCTGCATTACTCATGACAGTCTTTACATCTGCAAAGTCGAGGTTAATCAACCCATGAACGGTAATAAGATCGGAAATACCCTGCACACCTTGGCGCAAAACATCGTCAGCAACCTTAAATGCCTCGATCAGTGGTGTCTGGCGGTCAATGGTCTGCAGTAAACGATCGTTCGGGATAATAATAAGTGTATCGACTGAGGTACGAAGTTTTTCGATAGCTACTTCTGCATTGCGGCGGCGTTTCTCGCCTTCAAAGGCGAAAGGCTTAGTCGCAAAACCTATAACCAACGCATTGAGCTCTTTTGCGATACGAGCAACGATATGGCCAGCACCGCTACCCGTACCGCCACCGGCACCGATAGTTATAAACACCATGTCTGCACCCTGAAGAGCGCTGCGAATGTCCTCAATAGATTCCTGAGCGGCTCGCTCGCCAACTTCAGGATCGGCACCTGCGCCAAGTCCGCGAGTAGTATCTCGACCGATGTGGATTTTGTGTGAAGCTTTGGAATTTTGAAGTGCCTGAGCATCTGTATTGATAGCGACAAACTCAACGCCATCTACACCCGAATCGATCATGCGGTTAACAGCTGCGCCACCTGCGCCACCAACACCAACTACTTTAATGCGTGCAAACGTCTCAATTACGGGGTCAACTGCTTGTGCCATATCTGTTATTACTCCTCCAACAGTTAGTATGCCTCTAGTATACGTCAGGGCATCTCTGTCTGCAATGCTTGTTGCACACAAAAATAATTCTGCATGTCATTGCCTAGAAATGACTGAGTACATTTGGTCTACCCATCAAAACCACCCGAACAAACGTAGTACTCTACTATTTGTCACTGCAGCCATTCATATAAATACCCAAAATAAACAGGGGTAGTGTGGGCTATTATTTGTGTACTAAACGCTTAAGATTCGTCTTTGAATCGTTTGAAAAAGTTTCCGATGCCTTTCAGGCTCGAGCCAAACATGTCCGATTCATGTACTTGCTGCCCCTGTATGTACGGTGTCAGCAATATATCTAACAGCATAAGACCAGTTGCGGTGGCAAAGGAAGTGTCATCGACAGTGTCCACGAGACCCTCAAGTCCGCGAATTTTGCCGATGCGTACAGGCAGCTGCAGTTTCTCGCGTGCAAACTCAGCCAAACCAGGCAACGCTGCACTGCCGCCAACGATAACTACACCCCCTGGTAACTTGCGTGATCGGTGTACTCGTGCTAATTCTTTGTCAACATATTCGAGAAGCTCTTCCACTCGCGACTCGGCGATCATATTGGTTTCAGCTTGTTCAAACGTATAACCTGTTCCATCTACGATGATGCGGTATGTTTTGTCGGTTGTATCACCTAGGTGCACATTTTTAATCTTTACCTGCTCCGCCACATCAAGATCTGTTCGGAGCCCTATGGCTAGATCATTTGTAATGTGTATCCCACCCATAGGGATAACTGCGACGTGCTGAATCTCGCCATCTTCTATAACCGCCAAATTGGTCGTGCCTGCTCCAATATCAATTACAGCGGCACCAGCTTCTTTTTGTTTGCGCTCAAGCACCGCTTCTGCTGCAGCCAGAGCTGATATGGTCTTGTGCTGAGCAATTATCTGCGCTTTTTCGAGTGCTAAATCTAAATTATGTATATTAGGAGTAGCTGCAGTAATTATGTGACAATCAACTTCTAGCCGCACGCCATGCATACCGATTGGATCTTTGATATTGTCCTGCCCGTCAAGTCGGTAATTCTTAGCGAAAACTTGTATTATTTCGCGGTTTGCCGGGAGCTTAACGATAGTCGCGGCCTCTTCTACTCGATCTCTGTCTTCTGGGGATATTTCGCGGTTTGCACCACTGATAGCAACAACTCCGCGCGAGCTCATGCCGACTACATGTGAGCCGTTTATATTCACCGTAGCCTTCTCTAGGCGAATGCCGGATATTCGCTCTGCCTCACTGACTGCTTGGATTATTGATTCGGCTGCGTCGTCTATGTGCATTATGACGCCCTTTCGCATGCCTTGGTTCTGGCTTACACCGTGACCAATGATCGAAACTGCTCCCGTGACATCGTCACGTGTACCTATGACACAACGCACCATTGCGGTGCCAATATCTAGTCCAACGTAATGGGTTATTTCTGTTTCGCGCATATGAACATAAGTATACTGCTTATCGTTGCAACTTCGCAACCTCTCAACCGATTTGTCGAAATTGTTATAGCTGGGTCAGTATTTCACAGCCAGTTTCAGTCACTAAGACTGTATGTTCAAACTGAGCAGATCGGCTTCCATCGACAGTCAGAAGTGTCCAACCGTCATGTGCGCTAAAGATTTTATGGTTTCCAAGTGTCGTGATGGGTTCAATTGCGATAGTCATTCCCGCGCGCAGAAGCGGCCCTGTACCAGATCGTCCATAGTTAGGTATTTCCGGCGCTTCGTGCAGCTCATGCCCGACGCCATGTCCGACTAATTCTCGTACAATACCTAAGTCATATTTACGCAACACCGCTTCAACGGCAGCCGATATGTCACCTACCCTTGCACCAGCATGGACAACGTCAAGTCCTGCGTATAGTGCTTCTTCTGTGCCCTTGAGTAGTCGCGCACCGGCTTTGTCGGGCTTGCCACCAATGCAAACAGTAATGCCCGAATCGGTCACCATTCCTTTGTATGTCACCCCGAAATCGAAGTTGACTATATCCCCGTTTTTAAAAGGTCGATCGGTCGGTATGCCGTGTTGAACTTCATTGTTATTGGATATGCATATGATATCTGGATAACCCTCAAAGCCCCTAAATGGTGCATCAGCGCCAAACTTTTCGAGTTCGCGTGCAGCCAAAGCAGATATATCCTTAGGGGTCATTCCAGCTGTTACTTTCTTGCGGATCAACTGCAAGATCGTCGCGAGCATACGACCGCTCTCTCGCATTGCGGCAATTTCGGCGGGTGTTTTAGGTTGCATCGTACACCAGACTTAAATGTTTAATGCTTTAGTAATCTGTGAGTAGACTTCTGCTGGCGTACCATCGGCACTGACTTCGTGAACAGTAACACCATAGCCAACATATTGCTTTAGGATTGGCTGTGTAGCACTTTCGTACAAACGGTAACGCTCGGTGATTGCCGCCTCAGTATCATCAGGACGACCTCGTTTTGCGAGGCGGTCACGGGTAGCACTTTCACTTACATCCATATGGACAACTACTGGCTTTTCGAAGCGACCCTGTTTGACTTGATCCATGAGCCAGTCAACTTGCACTCCAGTGCGAGGAAAACCGTCAAGGATAAATTCATCGCTCGTATCGATGATGTCGAGCACTTTATCGAAAACATTGATAACTTCGTCGTCGCTGAGCAGTTTGCCTTCTAGCATTTCCGCACGACGATGACCAGTTACGAGCAAGCGAAAGATTTCACCGCTCGAGATGTATGCATACCCATGCTCATCAGCTAATTTTTGACCTTGCAAGCTCTTACCGGCACCAGCCGGTCCCATCAGTAATATCATGAAAGTTTCTCCTTAACTACTGTTGCTATGATTGACCCATCCGCTGTGTTACCGCAGCGTTTTTTTACCTCTCCGATAACACGGCCCATTGCCTGCATACCGGTTGCACCGAGTTCAACGATGACATCATCAATCACTCGCTCAATCTCTTGGGCGCTTAACTGTTGGGGTAAATACTGTTCAATCATGGCTTTTTCGGCCAACTCTTTATCGGCGCGCTCCTGCGAGCCGCCTCGGACATACAAATCAGCGCTTTCTTGGCGTTTTTTTACCTCTTTAGCAAAGAGTGCTTCTATCTCGGTATCATCAAGACCTTCGTCACGCTTATTAGCCGCTACCTCGGCATACAAAATGACACTCTTGAGGCCACGCAAACACTCTACGCGAAGAGCATCACCAGCCAACATGGCTGCCTTAACATCATCCGTTAGGCGCTGCTTAAGCGTATTCATTGGTATTTATCGTTGACCGAGCTTAGTTTTCTTGAGCTTTATAGCCTTGCGCTCTGTACGAACGATAGCCTTGAGTCGGCGGTCTCGCTTACTCATTGGCTTCTCGAAATACTGTCCAGATTTAACTGCCAGGACAAGTCCTGACTGTTGTACACGACGATTAAAACGTCGTACAAGGTTTTCTGCTGATTCTTTGCCGTCTTTACGTGTAACTTCTATCATACTCGACAGAGTATATCAGATAGAGAGGTAAGAGACAAGAGTAAAGAAGTAAGAAAATTAACTTAGGCTCCCACATAAACCGATCGAGATAAAGTTTCGCGCCTAGGATACGTGGCGTTTTTGAGCAGTGCGCTGTGATTTCAATACGATACTTTGAAGTTCTTTAAAAATGGGGAAGGCTTTATTGGTGTGGTAAATCTTGGTATTGCCCTGTTTCTCACTTATGAGGAAACCAACTTTTTCGAGTCTCTTTAGCTCGCGTTGGATATTGCCTGCGTCTTCTTTGATAAGCTTGGCGAGACCACGAACGTGTGTCTTAAAGTCTGGGTACTTCGCATAGATCACAATTATTTTGCGGCGAACTCTGGAGGTTATAAAGACATCTAGCATTGGTATTTTCCCTACTTATTCCACATAAGCTTTTCATTGTCACATCAACAACGTACTTCAGGTAGTATAGCCGTCTTGTTCGACATTTTCAACATCATTTTTTGCAATTCATATACCTTATGCACGTTATACCACTACTCAACAGATGGTAATTTGCTTTTGAGCCAAGATTAACACTATTAAATAGGCGTTACGAATTCATATATACTGATAGGATGAACTATTACGAGGTGCTAGTCGGCGATAGCCAATTCCACGGAGATGGTGCGCTCACCTATTCATGGGAAGGACTGCTCGCAATCGGAACTGTAGTACGTATCGCATTGCGGAGTCGCTCAGCCCTTGGGATTGTATTTCACGAGGTACCGAAACCAAGTTTTGCGACCAAACCAATTGCTGCGGTCGCAGATTCTCCCCCTTTGGCAAGCGAGACAATGCAGTTGCTTAATTGGTTACGTGGATACTATCCCGCTCCTCTTGGCGTCATAGTACGTCAGTTTCTTCCCCCAAGTACCGTATTCGTCGGTGCCGCAAAAATAAAGCGACCAACCATCAAGGCACCCGAGGTTGAATGCTCACCAAAACTGCTACCGAATCTCAATAATGAACAAACCGATGCTTGCCAACAGATTGAAAAGCCGGGATCTTACCTTCTTCACGGTATAACCGGTAGTGGAAAAACTCGCATATACCAAGAACTAGCGCTGCGAACGCTACAAGCTGGTAGGTCTGTCATCGTGCTGACGCCTGAGATAGGATTGACGGAGCACCTGGTTCAAGCATTCACTGGTATGCCCCAACAAACCTTCGTTCTTCATTCGCGACTAACGGCTAGCGCGCGGCGAGATATATGGTACAAGCTACTTGCATCGATTGAACCTGTGATTGTTATAGGCCCGCGCTCAGCACTATTTACACCGCTCCGAAACGTTGGCCTCATCGTTATGGACGAGTCGCACGACCAAGCCTATAAAAGTGACAGCGCGCCACATTACCGCACAGATCGTGTTGCCGCTAAGCTAGCCCAGCTCCATAACGCGCTATTCGTAAGCGGTTCAGCGACTCCCAACATTGAAGACCTATACGTAGCGGAGGCTAAAGGCCGCCCTATAGTCTCACTTACTTCACTCGCCACACAATCTGAATACAGTGCACCCACTACAAACATTGTTGACCTCCGTGATAAAAGTGTCTACGGGCGCAGCCGTATACTAAGTCAGCCACTTATTTCGTCGATGAGTGCAGCGCTTGACCGTAGCGAGCAAATTCTATTGTTTTTAAATCGTCGTGGTACTGCGAGCGCTGTGCTGTGTAGTACTTGTGGTTGGCGCGCCACGTGCCTTCACTGTGATCTGCCACTCACCTACCACGGAGATTCACACAACTTGCGTTGCCATGTATGTGGCCGTAACAAACCCCTGCCCCCGAGCTGTCCAGATTGCGGCCAGACAGATATTGTCCTCAGAACCATCGGCACTAAAGCCGTTTTCGATGAGGTACATCGCCTATTTCCGGCAGCCCAGCTGAAGCGTTTCGATACAGACACTGCGAAGTCCGATCAGATACAGAACCAACTTGAAACTCTTCAGAGTGGTGAGGTGGATATAATCATCGGTACACAAATGATCACGAAGGGTCTCGATTTACCACGCCTAGCTGTCGTCGGTGTTCTAAATGCAGATAGTAGTCTTTTGGTGCCCGACTTCGCTGCCACCGAACGCACCTATCAGCTTATAAGCCAAGTTGTTGGACGTGTTGGACGTGGCCATCGCGCTGGCCATGTGGTATTACAGACGTACAACCCTGACTACCCTGTTCTGCAAGATGCGCTCACGCAAAATTGGAGTACTTTTTATACACGAGAGCTGGCCGAACGACATATGTATCACTTCCCTCCGTTTTGCTATCTGCTCAGATTATCATGTGCCCGCGCAACGCAAACCAGTGCAGAAAAGACTGCTACCATATTGGAGGCCCAGTTGCATGCATCATATCCGAACTTGCGCATCGAAGGCCCCTCGCCTGCCTTTCACCCACGCGAAGGTGGAAAATACAAATGGCAGCTTATAGTCAAGAGCCCATCGCGCGCTACGTTGCTACGAATTATTGCCGACCTACCCTCCGGTTGGAATTACGATATTGACCCCATAGATTTGCTTTAGCTCTCACAATTTCGTAGCCGAATCCTTTGTGAAATGTCTCGTATCATAGATTGTATTATCTAGGGGGGCCTACTCTTTTATACTTATAGCCATGAAAAACAATCTCATAACGCTGCCCAACTCTCATTTGCGCCAGCGATCAAAAAAAATTGGCTTTATTGGCGAAGACATTAAAAAACTGATTGCCGAAATGGAAGCTGCTACGCTTGATTGGGAAGCCAGTCGAGAACACGAAGTAGGCGTCGCCCTTGCTGCAGTTCAAATCGACCAGCTATACCGAATCGTCGTTGTACGCAATAATTTCGATGATAAAGATGACAAAGGTTTTAAGGTCCTGATTAACCCAGAGATTACAAAATACGAGGGCGAATTAGAAGATGATTACGAAGGTTGTTTGAGCGTACGGAATGTATATGGCAAAGTACCACGCTATAGCCGTGTCCGCATGAAAGCTCTCGACGAAAATGGACATGAATTCCGCGTCACAGCCGAAGGTTTTTTAGCTCGAGTGCTTCAACACGAGATTGATCACACGAATGGTATTGTCTTCGTTGATCATATCAAAGATGACACAGATGCATTCTATGTGCTCACTGAGGATGGGAAGTTAGACAAGCTCGACTATGAGAAGGAGATAAAAAATAATGCAGAACTCTGGGGTTAGTCAAGCTAAGCAAGTCCGTGCTAAGCGAGGAATACGATGAATAATAAAATCGTCTTCTTTGGTACAGGTGATGTGGCGGCTGAATCATTGGAGCTACTAGCGCAATCTTTCGAAATTGAAGTCGTCATAACAAAACCGAAACCAGAGCATTATAAAGGTAACTTTCCTGTTATAGATGTTGCAAATGCCATTAAATCGCCCCTTTTATACGTAACAAATACTGCTGATGTATCACAAAAAATAATCGGCGGGGGTTTTGAAAGCCGTGTAGCTGTTCTCATTGATTTTGGGATTATTGTCTCGCGGGATGTTATCGATGCGTTCCGCCTTGGCATCATCAATAGCCATTTTAGCCTACTTCCCGAGCTCCGTGGCGCAGACCCAATCACCTTCGCGCTACTAAGCGGCCAAAAACAAACAGGCGTCAGCCTCATGAAACTTGTTGAGAAGATGGATGAAGGGCCCTTGCTAGGATTTGGCATACAAGAAGAGATTGATACACTTACGACCCCTGGTTTAACCGATAAACTCATACAGCTCAGCTATACCCTCCTCAGTGATTTACTTCCCGAATATATCGAGGGCAAAACACATGCAGACATGGTGCAGACGGATATTCATACTCAAATTTCTGGCTACCCCTCAGAGCCATCATATTCAAGAAAGCTCACCAAAGTTGACGGAATACTTGATTTTACAAAGTCAGCAGAGCAGCTTGAGCGTGAAATCCGTGCCTTTATCGAATGGCCCAAGAGCCGAACTATCATTGCGGGTAAAGACGTTGTCGTCACAAAAGCACACGTTGAGACATCGGACGGATACAACAACGCAGGCGACCCAGGTACGGCGTTCCAGCACATGAAACAACTCTACGTTCAGACTTCCCAGGGCGTACTTGTCATCGACAAGCTCAAACCTGCTGGAAAATCAGAGATGGATGGTCATGCCTTTTTGAGCGGTTACGGCAAAACCTTAGCCAAAGACTAGCCAAGACTACGAAACCACCCGCGACTATAATAACGATTATGCACCGCAAGCTCTTGTTCTTGTTCGAGCTGCACCTTTGGTAATAAGTAGTATTGGTTTGTCCTGAAATCTATCATCCTAGAGAAGCTTTCGACGTTCTTTTTATATCCTTCCCAAAGCACTGCTGGTACCATTAGCGCAATCGTGCCGAGTGTGCCTGTCCATCGGTTTATTAAGGGAATACCTTCAGCTTGGCCATACATACTAGCCATCTCACCAGTCACCGCACCTAGTGTTAATGTCACAGTGCCCGCTACGGCAGTCTCAATAATTTTGGTAAAACGCGTACGTTTTTTTAGCCGTTCGTTGAGCCCATCAATGCGTAGGAGATGTTCGTTTTTTAGAACGCTTCTAAATAATTCATTATTTCCGCAAATCACCCTATACGAATCAAGCTGCTTCTCGTATTCCCCTATCAGCACATCTATCTTCTGGGAGAAACGGCTGCTACTACCGGAGGTAAAGAGTGGTATCATTTTGGCAAGTAGTTTTTTGCGTGCCATTTCTAGTGATTCTGGTATTTGCGCAATCTGAGCGGTCTCCTGCATATCTGCTGGTGGCTCATTTTCCTCGGGTTCTCGGGGAGGTTGAGTAAAGGTATCAAGGCTTACAAGCTTATCGTGTGCAGCTAGCAACGATTGAAGGTCAGGCAAAGACATGTCTAGCTTTCCTAAAGCTGCATCATCAATGTCCAGTTCATCTCTCAAGCGACCATATATCTGCTTTCTAAGATTACTCCCCAACCTATGCTGTAAGTCTTTCAGGCCTTCGTCATTTATTAACCGTAGTGCCGTAAGTTCAAAATTGCCATCAGTATCCGTACGAAACTGTGCAAAGACTGGTATTTGATTTCTATCCGCCTTAGGGATATTTCCTATGCGACTCTCTCCATCTTTGAATCTATGTACCTCAATAGCACTACTAGGGTTGATTGATGTGACATCACTTAGTCGTAGTTCGCGGAACATACTTCGCCTATGTGCTAAAGCGATTTGAGGTTCCACATCCTCAAGCTCCTGATAGGGGGTTGAAATTTCAATATCTGCGCTTACAATTGCGCCGATAGGATCAAAATTATCAATCGTCACCCTGTTCGTGACCGTTAAGTCGGCATACCCTTCCCGGATCATCGCCTGGGTCACGGTCTCAAACATATACGGATCTATGTCATCGGGTAATGACTGATCAGGGTATTGACTGGCACCTTTAGACATAATTATTATATTATAGCATTATTTATATAATATATCAATAGATACATACTCCATCGACGTTGCAAGGCATACATTCTCTTTGCGAATAAAGCCTTAGCGTAAGTGCTGCTATTTCTAGTTTTAAAAAGAGATAATGGTGGAGCATGGCGGAATCGAACCGCCGACCTCGGCAATGCGAATGCCGCGCTCTAGCCAACTGAGCTAATGCCCCATATATTCTCAACACACAAAACTGGCCAACAGCGATTAGTATACCTACACCAGAGGTACGTTACAAGACCGGGCTAAGAGATGCTATCATTGGCCTACTGTTGTGGTGGCTGGGGTGGCTGCCACTGGGTTGGGCCTGCCTGTGGTGGCTGGGGTGGATCCAGGGGCTGTAATGGCTGGGGCTGTTGCCACTGGGCTGCTTGCTGGGGCTGTGCGGTTAGTGGTTGAGCTGGCTGCACATATGGTTGCTGCGTTGGTTGGCCAAAATCTTGCATGGGCTGAGCAGGAGCAGGATTCTGAAACGCTTGTTGAGACGCACCGTACGTAGGTGTTGCCTGTGTGGGCTGGGGCGCAGCAAATTGGCCAGTCGGCTGTTGTGGTACATATTGTTGTGTCGCTGGCTGTGGGGACTGGTACGTCTGCTGCGGCATAGGACCGCTGGCTTGGTACTGCTGAGGCTGTGCGGTTTGGTACGTAGGCTGACTATCGGCGACGGGCTGTGCTGAAGCCATAGCTGGCTGCTGTGGTTGTTGTGCTGCTGCAGCTAATAGTTGCGGCGACATGCCTTTAACTTCAATTTTTAATGCCTCAAAAACATCCTGTACAACTTGCTTGTAGTTAGGCAGATTGGTTTCGAGCCACTGCAGAGCTTGCGCTTGGTTGGCATCACCACCCTCATCAATAAACTTCTCGAACTCTTCTAGCTGCTTGTCCGTCATCTGGTTGGCTAGTTGAGTCCCCACGCGTAGCTCCAGCGTTTCATAGATGTGCTGCAACATCTGACGCTTTTGATCTTCAGGTAAAGGGCCGAGACCGACTTCTTCGAGTAAATTGTTATCGAGTTTAAGCATAGTTGTATTATAACGTCCTTTCCTTTGTCTCGACAATGTAAAATTCAAGTTTATCGCCAATTTGGAGCTCAATGCGGCTGGTTGTTTCGATCTCTAGTCCACCCATTTCACCCTCTACGAGGTCGTTGGCAGGGTTAGGCCCTCGTTTGAGACCCTTAAGTGTAGCTTCGCCGAGCAATTCCTTGCCTCGCTTAATTCGCAGCAACGCAGGAACGGTCAGTTTGCCGGATTTTACCTCACCTCCACAAATAATCTCTGTCTTGGTGGTTTTAAATACGCCCTTAACTTCGAGGCTACCCATATCCTTCTCAGTGATTTCTGGGGCCAATAGTGCGCTCAGCCCTGTTTTTACATCATCAATAAGCTCGTATATCACGTTGTAAAGACGTATTGAGACTTTATCACGGTTAGCTAAGCGTTTGATATTGGTTGCAACCGAGGTATTGAAGCCATAAATGATCGCCCCCGAGCTACGTGCCAAATGAAGATCATTTTCATTTATAACACCAACACTTGAGCTCACAATGGTAACAGCAACCTCATCGGTATCGATGGCCTTAAGACTATCAATAACAGAAGTCAACGAACCCATTACATCCGCTTTAATAATTATCGGCAGCTCTTGCAGCTTATCGCTACGGCTAATAATTCGAAGTAGTTCTCTGCTACTCATATCGCTACGGCCACCTGCATGGGCGCGTTCCTCGGCAACCTGCGCCGATCGCTCGCGCGTCTCACGTTCGCCGCTCATGACCTGAAATTCATCACCAAATTCTGGTAATGTTTTGAAGCCACTGATAACAACTGGCATAGAAGGGCCCGCCGTCTTGACTGGCCTGCCATCGGTTGCTTCAAGATTACGAACTTTAGCATATGTACCACCTGCTAGGACAAAATCACCAACGTTCAGTGTACCTTCCTCAATCAGCGCGTGGGCAACAGGACCGCGTCCATGCTCCAAATGGGCCTCAATAATAAGACCCCGGGCAGGAACCGTAGAATCAGCCTTAAGCTCATCAATATCTGCCACAAGCAGTACGGTATCAAGCAGGTCGGTTAGCCCATCACCTGTCTTAGCACTAACTTCAATCATAGGAACGTCGCCGCCCCATGCTTTGTTATCAGACACAACACCTTGCTCAGCAAGCTGCCCCATAACTAGACCTGGGTTGGCACCTTCTTTGTCCATCTTATTGATGGCAACGACGATTTTGGTTCCGGCGTTTTTGGCATACCGGATGGCTTCAATAGTTTGTGGCTTTACGCCGTCATCTGCAGCTACGACGATAATCACGATATCTGTCAGATCTGCACCGTGTTGACGAATAGCCGCAAAGGCTTCATGTCCAGGGGTATCAAGGAATGTTATCAACCGATTTTTGTGTTCAACTTGATAGGCAGAGATGTGCTGGGTGATACCACCAGCCTCACCTTTGGCTACGCTAGCGCTACGAATAGCATCGAGCAGTGATGTTTTGCCATGATCCACATGCCCCATGACAGCCACAACGGGCGGGCGGTCAGTTGCGTGAGCACCTGCGGGTGCCTTTTCACGACGTACACTCGTTTTTTCTTCTGCCGCCTTGCGCACAAGTTCGACGTCGAGTCCCAATTCTCCCACGATAATCTGTGCCGTGTCAAAATCAATTCGCTCGTTGATAGTCGCCATAATACCATTCTTGAATAACTCGCCAACGAGGCGTGTGACGGGTAAGCGAAGCTGCTCGGCTAGGGCACCAACCGTGATGTTTTCTTCGATGTAAATGGTTGTTGCCATTGCTTTATCAGCTCCTTGGTTTAATCCTGCTACATGTGTGCGGGGCATCGGGTTTCGTTTGCACAACGAGGCCCGACACCCCAAGAACACTTACTTTATTTGGCGCCCTTAAGACTCAGTGAAATCTTACGTGCTGCCGTATCGATTTCGAGTACCTTGAACGTCTTCTTCTCGTTGAGTTGGAAGATTTTCTCTGGATCGATACTATCTTCGTCACCCATCTCACTGACATGTACGAGTGCTTCAACACTTGGGCTTAGCTGTACAAAAGCACCAAACGGTGTAATGCGTGTGATTTTGCCTTCGACTTTTTCGCCCTTGCTGAATGCTTTCACTTCTTTGAGCCATGGGTCTTCGCTCATCTGCTTGAGGCTCAGTGACAAACGATCTTTGTCGATAGCGATAATCTTGGCCTTGACTGTCTCGCCAACCTTGACGTACGTACGTGGGTTCTCGACTCGTTCCCAGCTGATCTCACTAATATGGATCAAGCCTTCGATGCCATCAACATTGATGAATGCACCAAAATCGATCACGCCAGTGACAACGCCTTCGACTTCGTCGCCAACCTTGAGTTCGCTAAAGCGAATCTGCATGTCGTCTTTGACGGCTTCTTTTTCTGAGAAAATAAGCTTGTTATCTTTGCGGCTCACATCGAGTATGCGAACACGTATTGGCTGATTAGTCAGCGCATTAAGCTTTTGCAAAATCTCGTCTTTATCCGCTCCGCTGACACGTGGATAGTGACCTGCGGCTAGCTGTGACACGGGCAAAAAGCCTCTAATGCCTTCAAGCTCAACAAGCAAACCACCACGGTTTGCATCATAGGCGTTAACCTCGATGATTTCACCAGCTTCAAACACACGCTGAAGCTCGTCCCAACCACGATCTTTGGCTGCACGACGCATACTGAGTAGCGCGTAGCCTTCGTCCATTTCAGGGTCAATCACACTGACGGTGACCGATTGGCCCTCCTCAAGTGCTTGACCATGGCCGATTTCTCGACGCATAACGATACCGACACCGCGCGGACCGAGATCGATCCAAACTTGGTGTTTCTTGATTGATTGCACAACCCCCTCAACGGTTTCACCCGTTATGAGCTGTTTGACGTCGCTGCCCTCGAGCAGTTGGTCCATTGTTAGATTAGTACTGGTTTTTGGCATTTTCTTACGATGCCTCCTTTGTAGTGTATTTCTCTCGAGAAATAACCTCTTTGACAATCGCCAAAGGGAACCCCTCAGAAAGATTAGCCTCATTATACCTGTTTTACCCCTGATATTCAACTACCCTCAACATGTGACATAAA
>Ga0302286_10002062_pt1 | contig 14267 bp, 10 predicted proteins | sample III_Fen_E2_3_FD_198765 | JGI IMG/M metagenome (GOLD analysis project Ga0302286, IMG submission 198765) | Peat permafrost microbial communities from Stordalen Mire near Abisko, Sweden - III_Fen_E2_3 | ecosystem: Environmental > Terrestrial > Soil > Wetlands > Permafrost | place: Sweden: Abisko...
TCATCTAGGTTGACAGCGTTCGTAGGGAGGGTATGTTCAACGGGACCTGGTAGGGTCTCCTGTGTAGGAATCTTCACTTCACCCTTGAGATGTAAATAGAGCTGCTTGAGGCTATCAATCCCGACGATGGCTATACCTTCCACAAGGTTCGCCTGCGCTACGTTCGCGGTGGGTACGTAGAGGGTATGGTAGCCTGCGTTCCTGCTAGTCTCAGAGATGGTGACCGCACCACTAATCGGCCGAAGCCGTCCGTCGAGTGCGAGTTCACCCGCGAATACTGCGCCATCTACGTCAGACTGTCGAAGTTGACCGCTGCTGACGAGTATTGCGAGCGCAATCGGGAGATCGTACAGCGTCCCGTCCTTAGGAAGTTCAGCTGGAGCGAGGTTTATGGTAATCCGCTTGGCGGGGTATTCAAGCAAGGAGTTACTCACCGCGCTCTTCACGCGCTCCTTTGCCTCGTCGATCGTCTTATTACCAAGACCGACAATCTGCAATCCTGGAAGTCCACGGGTTAGATCGCTTTCGACTTCAACGATGTGGCCCTCGAAGCCAACCGGCGCAACAGAAATGAGTTTAGCGAGACTACCCATATATCGCCCCTAGTTAACCATACCTAGGATTACCTTGTAAACAGTGGTATAATCACAGGGTACGAACGGGGCTGATTTAGCTTTCGACGTTGGGAATTTAACAGACTGTACCTGCATGCCGACCTCTGACGTAATCAGAATACATAATTGCAAATCCAATTGCTAAGCTCTTGAACGCTTTTAAGCTTTCACCAGCACCAGTTTTCGCTTAAGTGTGAAGACCGTGTCAGCCCAGACTCCTGCTGTGGACTGGCGTGTTATATTTAGCAGGATCGATAGTTACTGCCGCTAGGACGGTAGCTATTTAGACTTTTCGTAGCGCGCGTAGCTGTATGTTTGTTCTATTTTGAGCAGACTACGCGATAAACTCGAATAGAACTATACATGTAGACGGACAGTAGGTTACCTGACGGACCCGGGCGCACTTCCCGGCAGCTCCACCAACGAAAACGGCCGACATATGTCGGCCGTTTTCGTTTCTAGAAGGGAATACTACCCTATAAAAAAACAACCATCTGCGAGGAATGGTTGTTTTTTGTGGAGTTTTTCAAGGATGTTTATTTTTGGCGCCTGCATAATTTATTTACTCAGGAGCTACCCCTATAATATGACGCCATTACGCTAATGTCAATAACTTTTTTCGCGTATTATCGCGTAAAAAATACTACGTATTTGCGCTAACCCATGCGGTAACTCATATAACCTACGACGATCAAGCAGGGGATTGCCTTGTATGAGTCGCTTTCATGCCCGTAGAGTCTAAGGTTTAAGCTTCGATCGTATGTTGTCCGAGCAAATCATTGTATGCGCGTGCCCTCATTATGGTTATACTCAGCATGCTTCGGAGCCGTTGGCTGTGGGAAGAGTTCAGCAAATGGCACTACAGCTAGTTTGCTGACGACTTAGTATTGTCGATGGCGAGACATCGCGAAGCCGGACTATGGAGTACGAGTTTCTATGTGCGTGGACGGACCATCGCATACAGGTTGTGATTCGGCTCGACTGGGTAGAGTATGTTCATGGCTAGCTACATGGCAGGCGTGGCATACGTTCTGTATGTAATAGTATGATGGATAACTAACTCGCATAACTTGCTGCGCGATATCGTTGGACCGAGTGTGCCATATATGAACATGAGTAGCGGACTCATTAACAAGATTGCATTCTTGGCAGGGCAACAAAATGATGGCGTGCGGCCGGGTAACGTAGTGGAGGATACTTGGGTACTCATGATAAATGCAAATTATAATATTAAATACAACGTTGATAGACACACAACATACATCATTATTAGGTGTTAAATATATAAGATATTTTCTAACTTACTTAATTACAACGACTAACACACAGAATGTATTGACATAGTAAGCTGCTTGTGCTAATGTGTAGATAGCTTTTAACAACACAAAAAAGCCACCACAAATCCTTAACAATTTAAACCTGAGAACGTCTACGAGACGGAAAATAGGCACCGGCACGGTACAGGATCATGAAGCCCGATTTCGAGCATCACGCACCTTATACCAGTACCATATGTGGCGTTGCCTATGCTCCACCGATTGAGTACATAGTACTCTTGGCGTCGTAGCGCACGATTTGTGTGCTTCGCGCTTGGTAAAACCTAATTCTCCCATCAAGAATTATGCAAACACCAAGCGTGAGGTGTACGAGTCAAACGACCTATGCTCCGTTATGCGGAGCGGTCACGATCAAAGCGGGTTAGCGGGCGATCATAATAGTTGTTTTTACAAGTGATCAGCTTATATTCGCTTCCCGCTTTGGTCACAAGTTCTCTTCAGTGATATGATAGACACATGCTTGGGAAAGTATTAGCATTATCTTCACTCGGTGCCTTCGTCATTCTCTCGGCACTTGTACAGTCGACCTCTCCGTCGACGATTCATCCAGTAGGAATATTAGTCGTATTTGTACTAATTTATGTGTTAGCACTTGGCGTGCTAACTTTTTTTGTATATGGGGTCGGTGGCATGATACATCGTTATCAGGCAAAGATGCGAACTCCCAAGGAGTTCACACTCGTGCAGGCATATTATTTCGCATCCGTTCTTGCACTCGCTCCCGTGATGTTGGTTGGCGCACGATCTGTCGGCCGAACTGGCGCCCTGGACATCGTATTGATTACGGTCTTCGAAGTGCTCGCATGCTTTTATATTGCGCGACGAGGGTAGTGATAAGTCTCTATAGATTTGATGACTCTTATGCTATAATTTACAGATATGGAACCTAGCAAGCAGCACGAAGCAGCACCTAGTCTTGAGCAAGTACCTTCGCTCACTATGGGCGGAGAGAATTTATCGGCTCAAAACCACGAATTGAGCTCAGAGAATCGTGCAGAAAAGGCGCCTGAGTTAGGTCAGGTGCAAGCTGAAATATCTCAAATTGCCATGCCATCGCTGCCCAGCCCGGTCGTTGTAGATCCTGCCACTGCAATTACGCAGCCACAGGCCGATGATAGTAATCCTATCGTCGCCAATGACGAAGATCTGATTGAAAAGGAATGGGTAGATAAGGCGAAGGGTATTATTGCTGCGACGAAGGATGACCCATACCGAAGAGAGCAAGAGATAAATCGGCTTCAGATTGATTATTTACGAAAACGGTACGGTCGCGAAGTTGGTAACGCGGGTGACTAAATAGGCATTATGGATATTCTCCCGGGCATTATTTTGGTCATTGTCATCATCGCAGTCGTTGTGACGATTGCATTTATGGTATACCGACAGACTCTCCGCGAGGCAAAGAACTACGAGAGAGGCCTCAAGATGGTTCCTTTGCTCATCCACCTCCCCCCGGCGAGTGATGATATCGAGGGTGAGAATCGAGACAAGCGTGACCTGACAGAAGAAGTCCTCTCGCAGGCTCAAGTTATGTACAACATCATCTCGAGTACCGCGACGAAGGGGTTCAAAACAAAGATTTATGGGCAGCGCCATCTTTCATTTGAAATCGTATCCAAGGAAGGTCTCGTCTATTATTATGCAGTCGTTCCGACGGTACTCATCGATATGGTGAAGCAAGCTGTCGCCGCCGCCTATCCTTCCGCACGCCTCGAAGAGGTTTCTGAACATACGGTATTCAGTCAGGTAGGGAAGATGAGCGGCACGATTGGCGGAGAGTTTACATTAAAAAAACATTTCTCATATCCCATCGCTACGTATGTAGAATCGAAGCGCGATGCATCGCGTGCACTACTCAATGCGTTATCTGCTGCTACTAAAGAAGACGGTGTCGGTATACAAATACTTCTGCGCCCGGCAAGTGATTCCTGGACTAAGGTCGCAGTTGCGGCTGCAGACAAGATTACTAAGGACAAGGGCGTGAAGAAGGCGGGCCTTAGTGCGCTATTCGTACCGAAGGACATTATGGAAGCGTTATGGAAGCCGCCTGAGTCAGAGGATAAAAAACATGAAGAGCAACTTAATGCTGTCGAGCAATCGATAGTGGAGGCGATACAGGAAAAAACGCGATATCCAGGATATGAAGTGCTGATACGAGTAGTCGTGTCGTCGAACACCGCAGCGCGATCTCAAGCATTGCTCAAGAACGTTGTCTCGGCATTTGCATTATTTGATTCGCCGACATTTAATGGGTTTAAGTTCAATCTCTCGAAGAATATCGAGGAACTCTCAACTGCATTTATATTCCGTTTCTTTCCGCAGCAGGTGACACAGAATGTGCTGAATAGTGTCGAGCTTGCAACCATCTTTCACCTGCCGGATCAAAATAGCATCCCAACTTCGCAGGTCAAACGTCAGATGAGTAAGCAAGTTGATGGACCAACCCAGGCGATGGAAGAGGGTCTATTACTTGGCTATAACGAATTTAGGGGTGTAAAGAAGCCAATCCGCCTTGGCATTAAGGACCGTCGACGACACCTTCATATCATTGGTCAGACAGGTGTCGGTAAGTCGGTATTCCAAGAGAACTTGGCCTACCAAGACATGATGGATGGCAGAGGGTTCGCATTCGTTGACCCGCACGGAGACTCGGTCGAGGCGTTGCTCAGTAAGGTGCCAAAAGAGCGAGTTGAAGACGTTGTCTACTTTAATCCAAGCGATATGGCTAATCCGATCGGTCTTAATATGTTCGAGTTCGACGAGCCAGACCAAAAGGACTTCTTGGTTCAGGAGGCAATCAGCATGCTCTATGGACTCTATGACCCAGGACACACAGGTATCGTGGGACCACGCCTCGAGCACATCTTCCGCAACTGTGCGCTGCTCCTTATGAGTGATCCCGCGGGCGGTACGTTCATCGATATACCAAAGTTGCTCGTCGATGAAGAATTCATGAAGAGTAAGCTTAAGTTTGTGACTGACCAGCAGGTCTTGGACTTCTGGACGAAAGAATTTCCTTCTTCACAACGTTCTAGTGAAGCGGGTGAGGTGATTAGTTGGGTCGTCAGCAAGTTTGGACCCTTCATCAGTAACGATGCGATGCGTAATATTATTGGTCAGACAAAAAGCGGATTTAACTTCGCAGATATGATGAACAACAATAAAATACTCCTCGTCAACCTTTCGAAGGGGAAGATGGGTGATCTCAACTCGCGTTTGCTAGGTATTATCTTTGTGATGAAGTTCCAGGCAGCGGCTATGGCACGGGCCAACGTACCCGAGGAAGAGCGTAAAGACTTTACGCTCTACGTTGACGAGTTTCAGAATTTCGCGACAGATAGCTTTGAGACGATTTTGTCCGAGGCGCGAAAATACCGCCTGAGCCTGGTCCTTGGAAATCAGTTCATGACGCAGCTGAAAGAGGAACTTCGTGAAGCTATCATCGGTAACGTTGGTACTACTGTCACGGGACGTATCGGTATTACAGACGCAGAGATTATGGTCAAGCGCTATACCCCAGTATTCGACGCAGAAGACCTCACAAAGCTGCCTAATTATGAGTCAGTAGTTGTGGCACAAATTCAAGGGGTACCTTCAGCGCCGTTCAGTATGAGTTGGATACCACCTATGGGACAATCTAATCCTCAGTTGAGCGATGCACTGAAGCGACTTTCTGCTGCGAAATACGGACGGACGAGAGCACAGGTCGAGAAAGAGATATTTGGACGCCTGAGTGTCAAGAAGGAGCTACCTAAGCCCGGAGGATCCATGGCACTCCCAGGCTCGCCTTCGGGTAAGCCATCCGCAGCGGCAGGCTCCTCGTTCCTGGATGAATGGCTTGCGAAGCGAAAGCAGATGCAACAAGCACCTGGACAATCAGCTCAGGGCTCTCAGCCTGCGCGCCTGGCGCCAAGCGGGCAGAACATAAGTACAATGCCACCTGCACTCTCATCGACGCCGCTAACGGCCACCAGTAAGCCCCAGGACATGTTCCAGAATACGCGTCCGGTTGATGCGGCACCAGCATTGCAGCCAGATATCCTACCAACGACTGCGCAAGCGACCAGTATACCGCAAGATAGCGCACTCGAAGTGCCAAATGAAAGAAAAGCGACGAATCAGCCTCAATCACCAATCCTCGACAGATCCGTCGATAAGACGCACCTTAGTCTTCATGCGAATGATACAAATGATCAAGATGAGGTCTCAGTACACTTCCGCTAGACTGGTTCATTATGATGAACCAGTCGGCACCACCTCAGCGTAAAGAATGACGACTATTTCTTGCCAGTGAAGAGGAGTCGGACGTAGTCAATGATAAGACCGACGCACCAACCGACAATGAATGAGGCAATTGCTTCGGTTCCCGATAGGGGATATCCATTGAATCGCGCCACTAAGTAAAAGCTTGCCGTAAATAAGAATGCGAAGAGTGAGCCAGTTAGGATTGCATTAGGTCGTGCAACGGTATTACCTATAACCTCACTCGTTTTCTCGACTGCAGGATTATGAATTACTTTACTGAATCCACGAGCGGCTGGTGACATTTGCGAGCGCACTTCTTTCATCGTCGTCTGGAAGCTTTGCTCTTTGTCTTTTTTGGTTATGAAGCGTTTCTGCTCATGAGCGCTTGGCTTAGTTTCTGCATGGACTTCTTTCTCTGAACGTGTCGCTTGTTCCAGGGCCTCAGCTCTCGCTGACTCCACGCTTGTCTCTGGTCCACGTTCATTACTTCGTTCGATCTGCTCTTTCAATGCTTCGTGCTGCGCTTCGCCAGCCTGCTCTAGGGATTTCTCGTCGAACTTTTCGTGTTGGAAGGTATCTTTCTCTTGATTTGCCATATGTCTCTCGCTTCTTGACCTTATATTGTACCGATATTTACATCACGTCGGATTAATCGTACTTCTTTTCTCATGAGCCGTGCTCGCGCGTAGAAGTAGCTGACGACTGCAAGTAACAGTCCGGCGACGATCATATTCTCCGTTGGTCCAGTGTGGGGGAGCTCTGTGACGGTCTGCTCAACGACTTGTTTGACAGGAGGACACTCGACAGGTATGTTGATGATTCCTTCACCGTCCTTGCGAACAACATTACTCATTACGCAGTCGTATGAATCTGGGGAACCTTGGTTCTTTGCCATTGCAGGGATGGGGTTATATACCGTCATAACGAATTGGCGAGTTGTTGTTGTGCCTGGCTGAATGGTGATTGAACCCCACGACAGTGTATGCGAGCTGCTATCATACAATCCTCCGCCTGTCTCCGTGAGCTGTGAGTATTCCAGTGCATCCGCGAGACCATCATCAAGCGCCACAACTCCTGCCGTTTTGCCATTGTTCTTCATACTTATTGTATAGACGATGACGTCACCGGCATTGGCTTTTTTTGTTGTTGCATTGATATCGTTCTGACTACGGTTAACTGCCGTCTTTGTGATATCTATGTCTGGTGCGCAACCTGCCAGCTCGGGGTTTGATTTACAGTCTGGTTTACATCGTGCATCGTTGAGAGGTAGCGCAGGATTGTAGGGACACTTCTGTTCCTGTGGTTTTGCTGCGACTGTGACAATTTCTGCACATGACTTCGAGGTAATGTTGTCCTTGTTGTTCGTGGTATCAATGTTTACATTGAATTTATACGTGCCTGCCACTGGGAGTGTGCGCTGCCAGGTTGCTGTTTCGGCACTCGTCTTCACTGAGAATTGGGCATCGTTACTGCCTGGTCCGTCTTGGCTGAAGTCGTACTTTGCGATCTCGGCACCGTCATCAACGGCACTCTTTGCTGTCAGGGTGATGCTATCTCCGATACTAATGTCGTGCTTCGATGCAGTTAAGCTAATACACTTCGCTGAAGGATTCAGTAGACGTTTGAGGGCGAGATTGCCGCAATCAGCAAGGATGATAAACTCTGTATCACCTGATTTTCCCTTCCATCCCCATTGTCTGGTTTGAATCGTATTTTTCCACTTGCGAGCGTATAGTTTGCCGGCAACTGCACTTGAATAGTTTTTGACATCGCTTGAACGGCTTTCGTGACCGAAGGTGTACCAGTTTTGATACGTAGTGGTGTATCTCCATGAACCGTTTCCATCGAGGGCCTTCCAAAGCTCACTCTTACTGATGCCAAAGTACGTCATAATATCTTGGTAGTGACGAGTATTGTTGTTGTAGCAGGCTTTGATCTTCTTCGTTCCCTCGCTATCGCGTGTCACGCCGGGACACATATCATTACTATCGGCGCTATTAGCTGAGGTTGGTGGCGCGAACACCACGAAGGCCTGGATAATAAGTGCGAATACCGTAAAGAGGAGACCAAGCCTACGCGTCGTCTCTTCTTTTTTTAGGCGTTTGGCATAAAATGCCAGTTGTCCCACAAGTGCGGGACTAAAGCCAAGATTTGATACCAGTTTTCGAAACATGGTGCTACCGTTTTTTTGTGTTATGTATACCTCTCGATTCAATTTTAGCATAAGAAATATGTTCACTACAATAGCTTGAATGAACAATTCTTTTCATGATATAATGGGACCTAACGTAAATCAGCTGAATGGACATAAAGAGAGGGAGAATGGCTAAGAAAAAAGACGATGGCTCTTATGATGGCTCACAGATTCAGGTACTTGAGGGTCTGGATCCAGTACGTAAGCGCCCAGGCATGTATATCGGAAGCACCGGTTATGATGGCGTACACCATCTTATTAAGGAAATTGCCGATAACTCAATTGACGAAGCAATCGCAGGCTTTGCATCTAAAGTAGATGTGCGTATTTTGGCCGATGGTGGCATCATGATCACCGATGATGGTCGCGGTATTCCTATCGACAAGCACCCAAAGACAGGGGTGAGTTCTCTCGAAACGGTCCTTACGGTCCTACACGCTGGTGGTAAATTTGGTGGTGGTGGGTACAAAGTGTCCTCCGGCCTTCACGGTGTGGGCTCGAGTGTTGTCAACGCACTATCTTCCCGCCTTGTTGCGGAAGTCGTTAAGGGTGGCCAGCTGTATCGGATTGAATTTGAGAGAGGCAAGAGTTTGAGTCCTTTGAAGAAAGTTGGACCAACTGATCGAGGTCAAGGTACTCAGATTACCTTTTATCCTGACGACCAAATCTTTAAAGAAACGATTGAATTTGATTATAAGTGGGTTGTGAATTATCTCCGACACCAAGCGTATCTGACAAAGGGTGTCCGTACGAGCGTATATGATGAGCGTACGAAACAACGCCAATCTTTCTACTTCGAAGGAGGAATCAAGAGCTACGTCAAGAATCTTAACGTCGGCAAAGAAGTACTCAGTGATGATATCTTCTATGTCGAGCGTCAGGTTGAAGACTCAATGATTGAAGTTGCTGTTCAGTACAATGAAACGTATGTAGAGGCGGTGCGTCCGTTTGCGAATAACGTGCTCACTCCTGATGGTGGGACACACCTAATTGGTTTTCGTGCTGCGCTGACGCGTGTTATCAATGACTATGCACGTAAATCAGGTTTGCTCAAGGAAAAAGAAGAGAATCTATCCGGTGACGATATCCGTGAAGGTTTGACAGCCGTCATTCTCGTGAAGCTACCAGACCCACAATTTGAAGGCCAAACCAAGAACAAGCTCGGTAACCCAGAGGTCCGACGTTACGTCGAACAGGTCATGAACGAGTACTTCGCGTATTATCTCGATGAGAATCCAAATTCTGCAAAGAAAATCATCGGTAAATCACTCCTCGCGGCTCGTGCGCGCAAGGCGGCTCGTGCCGCTCGCGACAACGTGATTCGTAAGGGTGCACTTGATGGCACGAACCTACCGGGAAAGCTCGCTGACTGCTCAAGTAAGAATCCTGCCGAATGTGAACTGTATATAGTAGAGGGTGACTCAGCAGGTGGATCTGCGAAATCAGGACGGGATAGTCGTACGCAAGCTATCCTGCCGCTTAGAGGTAAGGTGCTGAATACTGAACGAGCTCGGCTCGATAAGATGTACGCAAACCGTGAAATTGTCTCTCTCATCAAGGGTATGGGTGTCGGTATAGGTGATGCATTTGATCTCTCAGGCCTTCGCTATGGCCGAATTATCATCATGACAGACGCCGATGTCGACGGTAGTCACATCGCGACCCTCCTTATGACGTTCTTCTTCCGCTATATGCAGCCGGTTGTTGAGGCGGGACATATTTATCTTGCGAAACCGCCACTATTTCTATTGAAGTACCCTGGCGGTAAGAAAGAATATCTCTACAACGAAGAAGCACTCGACGAGAGGATGAGGTCACTCATCGAAGAACGTCGTGCAAAAGGCATCAAGATTGATCCTAGCGAGCAGGTTGCACGCCAGGCAGGTCTCAACGAATCTTCGATTCAGCGCTACAAGGGTCTTGGTGAGATGGATGCAACACAGCTATGGGATACAACAATGAATCCTGATAACCGCGTGCTTGTACAGGTAAGGATTGAAGACACCGAGCGAGCCGACGCAATATTCTCCAAATTGATGGGTGATGCAGTCGATGTGCGAAAGAGCTTCATCCAAACCCGTGCAAAAGACTACAAACTAGAGGATTTGGATATTTAATATGAATGAAGATGAGCTTAACACTCCCGTAGATGATCTCGGTGCTGACGTGCCGATAGAGGGTGAGATTATCGAACAACCTCAAACACACTCGAAGACTATTGAGCATCGTAGCGTTGAAGATGTCATGGAAGACAACTTCTTCAGGTACTCAATGTCAGTCATCATCGAACGGGCACTACCTGATGTTCGTGACGGTATGAAGCCGGTTCACCGTCGTATTCTTTATACGATGGGCGAGCAGGGGCTGAGGCCAGGTGGCAAATACAATAAGTCTGCACGTATCGCCGGTGATGTAATGGGTAAATACCACCCACATGGTGACTCAAGCATCTATGACTCAATGGTACGCTTGGCTCAAGACTGGGTCATGAGGTACCCACTCGTTGATGGCCAAGGTAACTTCGGTTCTATGGACGGAGATCCTCCTGCCGCTATGCGATACACAGAGGCGCGTCTCGGTAAAGCGGGCAATGAGTTGCTTGCTGACCTAGAGAAAGAAACCGTCGATTTCCGAGATAACTACGATGGTAAAGAGCAAGAGCCTGTGGTGCTTCCTGCTCGTCTCCCGAACCTTCTCCTTAACGGACAGGTTGGTATCGCTGTCGGTATGGCGACGAATATCCCTACCCACAACCTGGGAGAGATTGTCGATGCGACCGTGGCACTTATTGATAATCCTGCTGCGACGCTCGATGACTTATTGAAGCACGTGAAGGGTCCCGACTTCCCAACGGGAGCGGTTGTCTATGGTGGCGCACCAATGCGCCAGGCCTACCAAACGGGTAAGGGTAGCGTGACTATCCGTGCCGTGGCAAATATTGAGGAGACGAAAAAAGGTCGCCACCAAATCATCGTGACCGAGGTACCATATGGAGTAAATAAGGCAACGCTCATCGAAAAGATTGCTGACCTTGTCCACGAGAAGAAGCTGAACACTATTAGTGATCTTCGTGATGAGTCTGCGCGCGGAAATGTGCGCGTTGTCATCGAACTTAAGAAGGACGCCTATCCAAAGAAGGTGCTGAACCAGCTTTATAAGATGACGTCTCTCCAGACTAATTTCCACTACAACATGCTTGCGCTTGTCGATGGCATTCAGCCACGAGTCTTAGGTTTGCACGATATCCTCAATGAATTCCTGAAGCACCGTCAGCAGGTTGTGCGTCGTAGGACGGAGTACGAGCTCCGTAAGGCGAAAGAGCGCGCTCACATTCTCGAAGGACTCAAGATCGCACTCGATCACATTGACGAAGTCATTAAGCTCATTCGCGCAAGTAAGGATTACGAGACAGCCCTTGAGGGACTCATGGAGCGCTTCAAGCTTACGGAGATCCAGTGTAAAGCTATCTTGGCGATGCAGTTGCGTAAACTTACTGGGCTCGACAGGCAAGAGATTGAGGAAGAACTCGCGCAGCTTCTTAAATTGATCGGTGAGTTGGAGAAAATCTTGGCTGACGAACAAGCAATTTTGAATATCATCAAGGCTGAGTTGCTCGAATCGAAAGATCGCTTTGGTGATAAACGACGTAGTCAAATTATCAACTATGAGCTTGGTAAATTCAGCGATGAAGAGCTGATTCCAGATGAAGACACCGTGGTATTGCTTACAACAGAGAACTATATCAAGCGAACGTTGGTGAGCGAGTACCGACGCCAGAATCGTGGTGGTAAGGGCAAGCGGGGCATGTCAACCAAAGAAGAAGATGTCATCGCACAGCTCGTGCCTGCAAGCACGCACGACTGGCTGATGTTCTTCACAAATAAGGGTCGTGTATTCCGCCTCAAGGCATATGAAGTGCCCGCGGCTAGCCTTGCAGCAAAGGGTGTCGCAGTTGTGAACCTCCTGCAGTTGCAGCCAGAGGAGAAGATAACCTCCATCATTAATACTGCTAAAGATGCGACATCTGACGGATACCTATTTATGTCCACCATTAAGGGCACAGTGAAGAAGACTCCGCTTAAGGATTATGCGAATATTCGTACAAATGGCTTGATCGCGATCAATCTCGATGATGGCGACGAACTCCGCTGGATTAAGCAGACGACCGGTAAGAATGATGTAATCATATCAACATCTGCTGGTCAGGCTGTACGATTCAACGAAGAGGAATGTCGTCCAATGGGTCGAGCTGCTCGCGGTGTCCGCGGTGTGCGCCTAAGACCAAATGATCGAGTTGTCGGTATGGACATCGTAACGACAGACGACCAGACGTTGCTTGTGATTAGCCAGAATGGCTATGGAAAGATCACTAAGGCTGCGCACTTCCCAAGTCACAAGAGGGGCGGCGTCGGTATCAAGGCGGCAGTAGTGACTGCAAAGACCGGTCCGATCATTACCGTTCAGACTCTCGAGCAAGATGCGAACGAAGCCCTACTTATCAGTAAGAACGGTCAGACGATTCGCGTTGCGCTCAGTGGAATTCCGACACTTGGTCGAACGACCCAGGGTGTACGAATTATGCGCCTTGCCGACGGTGATGCCGTCTCCTCGATTGGTATCATGCCTGACACGAAGGGCGATGATGAGGAAGAGGCAGAAGAAGAGGTGAAGGCATAGTGATTGTATTTTCAAGTTATCTCGTCGCGATTGTAAGTGCATGGCTTGTCGCGCATATCATTAAGTATGCGATTGCAGCTCTGCGTCATCAGAAGCTTGATTTCACTCGCCAACTCTTTATCTCGGGTGGCATGCCAAGTTCCCATGCTGCGACTTCGGTCGCGGTGTGGACGGTTGTGCTTCTTGTCGATGGTCCGAGTTCTGCAGTATTTGGCCTTGCAACACTCATCACACTGATCGTGTGTTACGACGCGGTAAAGGTGCGACGCTCTGTAGGAGAGCAGGGAGAGGCCCTTCAGGCCCTCATTAAGGCCAGCAAGAAGGACATTGCGATGCCACGTGCCGCAAGGGGACATACGCCCCTAGAAGTCTTCATGGGTGCGATACTTGGACTTATCGTTGGCTTCGTTGTGTTTATAGCTACGAAATAGTTTCCAAACACTCTTGACTCTGTTAGAAATGTACGATATGATGGTTTGAGTCTGGTCGCGGGTAAGCGATAAACTAATAGTGGAGTTGAACAGATATAGTATGTTATTTAACAATTTGGTTGTGCAATTATCATCGTCAGTCTATTTTTGAGTAGACGCTTCTTTTTTATATAACTATAAAAACAGAAGCACTTTTATGGAGAGTTTGATCCTGGCTCAGGATGAACGCTGGCGGCGTGCCTAACACATGCAAGTCGAACGGTAACAGGCTTTCACTGTTTACTGCTCTTCTTTCGTTTATAACGAGAGAGTATGTTTGGTACCTTGATGAACATCAAGCTATTAAATTAGAGAAGTGAAGAGTGAAAGTGCTGACGAGTGGCGGACGGCTGAGTAACGCGTGGGAACGTGCCCCAAAGTGAGGAATAAGCACCGGAAACGGTGTCTAATGCCGCATATGATCTTCGGATTAAAGAATTTATTCGCTTTGGGAGCGGCCCGCGTCGGATTAGGTAGTTGGTGAGGTAACGGCTCACCAAGCCCACGATCCGTAGCTGGTCTGAGAGGATGACCAGCCAGACTGGAACTGAGACACGGTCCAGACTCCTACGGGAGGCAGCAGTGAGGAATCTTCCACAATGGGCGAAAGCCTGATGGAGCAACGCCGCGTGCAGGATGAAGGCCTTCGGGTCGTAAACTGCTTTTTTCTGTGATGAATATGACAGTAACAGACGAATAAGGGTCGGCTAACTACGTGCCAGCAGCCGCG
>Ga0302286_10002063_pt1 | contig 14266 bp, 12 predicted proteins | sample III_Fen_E2_3_FD_198765 | JGI IMG/M metagenome (GOLD analysis project Ga0302286, IMG submission 198765) | Peat permafrost microbial communities from Stordalen Mire near Abisko, Sweden - III_Fen_E2_3 | ecosystem: Environmental > Terrestrial > Soil > Wetlands > Permafrost | place: Sweden: Abisko...
GGTTATCGGCATACAACGCTCCTACCACAGCTCCGGCACTCACCCCCGAAATAATGGAGGGTTTGAGGCCATGTTCTTCCATGGCTTGTATTACACCCAGATGAGCAATGCCTTTGATGCCGCCACCGCTGAGTGCAAGACCGATAGTAGGCAAAGCTGTATTCATGCTGATATTTTAAAAACCTATAGGATGACAAAAGTTATCCTATCGGTAATGTACAATTATTTGCTCGACAAATAGCGCTCGGCTTCGATGGCAGCCTGACAACCACTTCCGGCAGCTGTTATAGCTTGTCGGTAGTGAGGATCGGCCACATCGCCTGCAGCAAATACGCCCTCAATTTTTGTTTTGGGTGAGCCTGGAATAGTAATGAGATAGCCATTTTCATCCAAATCGAGATACTTTTTGAAAATATCGGTATTGGGTTTATGTCCAATACCTAAGAAGAAACCGTCGATGTCAATTTTGACTTCCGATTCAAAAGCTGTGCCGCGTTGTTTCACCAATGTGGCACCTTGCACTACCCCATCGCCAAACAAGCCAATGGTTTCATGTTCAAACAACACTTCAATGTTTTCGGCATTCTGCACACGTTCCTGCATAATATTGGATGCACGTAAAAAAGGCTTACGTACAATGAGATAGACTTTTTTAGCCAAATGCGAAAGGTACAAAGCCTCTTCGCAGGCGGTATCGCCGCCGCCTACTACAGCCACCACCTTTTTGCGATAGAAAAATCCGTCGCAGGTAGCACAAGCCGATACACCCGAACCGGCATATTTTTGTTCATCGGGCAAGCCGAGATACTGTGCCGATGCACCTGTAGCAATAATTAAAGCCTCAGCTTCAATCAATTTTTCGCCATCAATGGTGATTTTATAGGGAGAGAACGACAAATCGACAGCCGTTGCCATTCCGAAACGGATGTCGGCACCAAAGCGCGATGCCTGATTTTTAAGGTCTTCCATCAACTGCGTTCCATCGATACCGGCAGGATAGCCTGGAAAGTTTTCAACTTCGGTGGTAGTGGTTAATTGCCCACCGGGTTGCATTCCTTCATACAATACTGGTGCAAGATTGCCACGTCCGGCATAAATGGCTGCCGTGTAACCGGCAGGCCCCGATCCGATGATAAGACAACGGATATGTTCTGCAGCACCGGTTGCCGGTTTTGCACTATTATTATTGAGATCTAATTTTTGAAAATCCATAACGATTAATTGGTTAATGAGGTAATACGATAATATTGTAATGAGGTAATCTGATAATGGAATCTGAATTCAAGCAAGTTACAGACTCCTCATTTTCTCATTACCATATTAATAAATTAGCATATTACATAATTGTCAAATTACTTTTTCCCGCCCCAGACCGAGAAATGCACGTAACGTTTGGGGTTTGCTTTAAGGTCAACCATCAGTTCGTTGACATTGTTTGTCATATTTGATAAGTTGACATACAGTTGTTTATCATTGAGTAACAATCCCAGCGTCCCATCTTTGCTGGTTAGTTTACCTGTAGCCGTTTGGAGGTTTGCCAGTGTCTGATTGATGCTGGCAATGGTAGCCGCAAAATCAACTTTCCGTAAATTACCGCTTACGGCAGTAAAGTTATCGGCCATGGTATTGACCTTGGTAAGAATTTGCGGAACATCTTTACTCATCAACACTTTAAGTTGTGCCGAAGTCTGATCCAGATTCGCCGTGGTATGTTCGAGAGACGATAAACTCTTGCCTATAGCCGGGTTGGCAGCTACCGCATTCAGGGTAGTGATAAGAGAATCGAGTTTTGGCACTACTTTTTCGAGGTTGGGCAAAAGACCGGAACGTAAAGTTTGCATCAAGGTGAGTGGCACAGTCGATTCTATGATGTCGCCTGAGTTGTAGTAAGTTTGCGAAGGAGAACCCAGCACCAGATTGATCTGTTTTCCACCCATCAAACCGGCATCAGCCAACTCAATATGGGTTCCTTTGGGCAATTTCAGGTCCTTATTGATGCTGATATACACCATGAAAGAGCTGTCGCGACTGAAATCGTATTTGATTTTGTCCACTTGTCCCACTTTGAAGCCCTTGATATAGACTGCATTGGAAGGCACAAGCCCATCCACATTCTTATAAATAGCGATGTAATAGTTTGTGGGAGAAAAAATATTCACTCCTTTTAAATAATTGAGTCCGAAAAAAAGTAATCCGATGGCAAGAATTACCATCATTCCGATACGAATTTCGCGACCTTTTCCTGTTAAGATATTCATTTGTAGATTGTTTTGATTTTAAAAGGACTAATGTAACTTATCCCGACTTTCGTAGTTAGCTCCATGTGTTAGTGTTTGTTCTTTTTCCATTGTTTTATTGCATCTTGCACAGGCACCTTCTCATCACCCTGAAATGCTACGATAAAAGCATCGGGAAATATTTTGGTCAACTTCCTAAATTTATTCACCACTGCGTTATAATCAGCCGATTCGCCGGTGGTGTATTTATACGCTTGGCTTTCCTTATAATATGCCACATCGGTTATCCCTTTGAACTTTGAACTATTGTTGCGTAGTTTAGTGGGCGAAGTATAGAATTGAATTTTGAATACCAAACCCTGAGCAACAGTTGTTGTTTGTTCTTGATTTTCAGTGTTTTTAACCTTTTCTTTTGGCACATCAACCACCTGTTGGTGTTTTGATTTCCTGTTGTGTGCAGTTGGTTTTACACTCTCGTCCTGACGGGCAATATTTACTTCAGGCTCTTTTTGCGAGCGGTTAATATTGGCTGAATCTTCGTTATCGACCGTTGCCGAAGCTTTGCCCGAACGTCGCTCATGTTCATGTTTAAACTTACCAAAGGCTGCTACAATTGACTCTGCCAAACGTTGTTGACCTTCCGGTGAACTGAGAAATTCTTCTTCGTTATGGTTTGAAATATACCCAACTTCTACCAAAACTGCCGGCATTGCCGTACGGTGAAGCACCCAAAAACCGGCCTGACGTACACCCCTATCAGAACGTTTTGCGGTGGCCGAAAATTGTGCCTGCACGTCAGAGGCAAACTGCACACTACGGTCGATATACTTGTCCTGCATATACTCGAACATGATATAAGAGTCGGTAGAATTGGGATTAAATCCCTGATAACGTTGCTTGTAGTTATCTTCCAATAGAATCACGGAGTTTTCTCTGCGCGCCACATTCATATTTGCTGGAGTTTTGGCAAGCCCCAGCGTGTATGTCTCCGCACCCGATGCAACTGAACTTGGCGAAGAATTGGTGTGAATGCAAAGAAACAAGTTTGAATGCGCATTGTTTGCAATGGTTGCGCGTTCTTCCAGAGGAATAAATACATCTGTTTTTCGTGTAAATACCACTTTTACATCAGAATATTTGCTTTCTATAAGCTGTCCCACCTTAAGCGCAACGCCAAGATTGATATTCTTTTCTTTGGCAAACGAGCCTATAGCTCCCGGGTCTTTGCCTCCGTGCCCCGCGTCGATGGTTACAGTAAAAGTAGAAGCAAATATTGTGCCAAAAGGGAAAAGGAAGATTAGCAGATATATAGAAATTATGACACGCTTCATAGCTGGTTTTTTTATCCGAATTTTTCTGCTACAAAAGTAACAAATAAATTCCTGAAGTAAAAGCTGTATTTCAATGTCATTTTCTATATCTTTCGATATAAGTTAGTCAATGTCATTGATCGCTATAAATCACTTCGCTTTTTCGCGGCCTGTGAATAAATTAAAATGAATTTCTGCTTCTACATAGAAAAGTGGTCTCAGATTTTTCTCTGAATCCGGAGTCGTGTCTTCCGTGGTCACAATTGACGCTTTTTTCTTAAAAACCTGAGTAGTGGTGGTAGTTGTATTGATTGAATTTTGGGGTATTGCTAATTGAGGTGTTAAAGACACGCCCCATTTTTTCGACTCATACACCATTGGAAGTTTTACTTCATAATCCATTAATGTAAGTCCATGGTGATTGTTCACAATAGTGACACTGGTCACGGTGGAAGTAACATCTTTTTTCTTTGTTATTTTCTGGACTTTCCGGTTTGTGTATGCTTCATAAAAATGGAGAGTACTTAAGTTAGCCGTTACCGTAGGTGTAAAAGACCACGAAGATGCATTTTCGGCTTCAATGCTAAATGCATGTGCCAGTGATAAATTACTATTGAAATCATTTTTTGTTCCAAATAGCATTCCTGCGCCAAGGTCTAATTGTAAAAAGTCAAGATCGTAGCTCAAAGAACCGTTCAAACTCCCTTTTTCTCCACTTTTCACAGAGGTACTTTGACTGTTGTAGTAATCTTTATTTGCAGAAACACTCGCTGCGAGAATATCCTTGATAATTGAGAAGTCATATCCGGCAGTTAACTCAAACAGGTCAATCCTGCTTTCTTTTACATTAGATAAAAAGGACAAACTGCCAGTAATATAAAAACCTAACTTGTTGCAATAGCCTATTGAAGTGGTGGTGTATTGAGATGTCAAAGAGTCTTTTCGTCCATTATAAATATTTGAAGACAAAAAGGTTAGTGAAGATTCAAAATACGATTTTTTGGGTTGTTCTGTCGATTTCTCTTGAGCCTCCATTGCCGCCTTTTTCACTGAAACACTATCAACCTGAGCCACTGCCATCTGACAACAACCAAGCCACAGTAATAGAAAAACGCTTTGATAATGATTAAATATGCTCATGAGAAAAACAGATTATTGGTTCAATGTACTATACGGCAGTTGATGCGACAAATTTAGCAAAATATCTTAAGTGCTGACTCTAATTTACACTCTTTTGAGCAAACGTGTAATTTCAATCTAGAAAAAATATACCCAATACAACAAACAACCTGTATTTATCAGGAAATAAACATATTATAAATGTCAACCTCAAACAGTCCAATATTCGACTATGTTTTTAGTCATTTTTAACGCCCAAAATTTGGTATGACTATGTTTTTAGTCGTATGTTTGCGTAAAAAAAAGGATATGACACAACTTACAAAAGCAGAAGAACAAATCATGCAGATTCTTTGGGATCTGGGAGAAGGTATCGTACAAGATGTGCGCGAAGCATTTCCCGACCCCAAACCTTCGAGAAATACCGTTTCGACTGTGATTCGAATTCTTGAACAAAAAGGATTTATAGCGCACAAAGCCTACGGAAGAACTTATTTATACATCCCGAAGGTGTCGAAGAAAGAATATACAAAAAAGCAGATAGGGTCGATGATTCACAACTATTTCAATGGCTCATTTGCTTCTATGGCCTCGTTTTTCGTAAAAGAAAACAATCTCTCGTTGAATGATTTGGATGCGCTGATGAACGAAATTAAAAAGGACGTTGACAAATAATCTCCCAACTCACCATGGATACATTTTTTGAATACCTTGTCAAATCAACGCTTTGGTTATTTGCGTTTTATGTCGTTTTCCGTTTCGGATTACAAAAAACGACATTGCATGATTTCAAACGCTTTTTCCTTTTAGCCGGAATGGCGGCTGCATTGATAATGCCATTTGTGATCATTTATCGTACGGTGCCGAGCCATGCTGCCGTTGGAACAGTGATGGCAGAAAATGGATTTGCAACCGTAATAGACACCCCCACTTTTTTCACCTGGAAAAATATTTTACTGGCAATTTACGCGATAACTGCCATCATACTTACATCGCGCTATTTAATTGCAATCGTGAAGATTATCAATACCATTAAGCATAAAGAAACCGATTATCCTCAACGAAATATTATTCTTACAAACAATTCTCTGGCTCCATTTTCATTCGGGAAATACATTTTTATTCCTCAAGACATTACCTCGCCACAGGAGTTGGAGCTGATTTTGAAACATGAGTCGATTCATACGGCAGAGCGTCATTATATCGACTTATGGTTATCTAAACTTCTTTGTATTATTCAATTTTTCAACCCTTTAGTTTGGCTTTATGCCCGCGCCATACAAGAAAATTGCGAATACATTGCCGACCATAAAACGCTCAAAAACAGCGATTTCAAGCAAGAATATCTGAATCTTCTTATCAAATACAGTATCGGACAAAATTATTATCCCGTATCTCTCCATTTTGCTTTCCCATTAATCTTTAACCGTATAAAAATCATGAAACAAGAAAAATCAAACAAGCTGACTTGCCTGAAAAGTTTACTGGTGCTGCCTTTGGCATGTCTTATTTTAGTGAGTTATGCACAAACAAAAGAGGTAACACAAGCTCCCACTCCCTCTAAAACAAAGGAAACAGTTATCGTTCAAAAGAAACAAGAACAAACCAAGGTGCAAACCACAACAGCAGACACAGAGAAAAAAGCGCCAGAAAAACAAGCTGCTGAAAAAGCATCGATGAAAGAGGTGGTTGTAGTGGGTTATAGATCCACACCAACCGAAGCAAAAGAGAAAGATAACGATGTGGTTTTTGCTGTCGTAGAAACTATGCCGCAATTTCCAGGAGGAGTAGATGGATTAGGTAAATATTTGGCCAGCAGCATTAAATATCCCACCGAAGCTCAGAAAAAAGGCATTCAGGGTCGGGTTATTGCCCAATTTATTGTTGAAACTGATGGAAGTATCACAAGTGTAAACGTGGTAAGAGGTTTAGATCCTCTTCTTGACGCAGAAGCATGTCGGGTGTTGTACAATATGCCAAAATGGATCCCCGGGCAGCAGCGAGGACAAGTGGTTCGGGTCAAATACACGATACCTATTGCCTTTAAACTCAACTAAAATAATAAACAGCCATAGAACAATAAGTTCTATGGCTGTTTATCTTTTTAGACACCTTTCAAATTGCAGGCGAATAAATCATCGGACTAACTGTTGGTTTACAGCCTGAGTCCATAGGTTTTAAAGGTATCGCCCTGACTCAGATCGCCACTATCGAAACCTTTTTTGAACCAAAACATGCGTTGTTCTGATGTTCCGTGCGTAAAAGATTCGGGTGTGACATAGCCTTGAGCTTGTTTTTGCAGGTGGTCGTCGCCAATTACATTCGCAGCATTGAGCGCATCTTCAATGTCACCTTTTTCAATATATCCTTTGCCTTGCATATAATGCCCCCAGACTCCGGCATAGAAATCGGCCTGCAGTTCAAGGCACACTGAATATTTGTTGTAATCTGCCTCGCTCAACTGCCCTCTGAGGTTATCCACTTTGCCTGCTGTTCCCATCAGATTTTGAATATGATGACCTATCTCATGTGCAATAACATAAGCCTGAGCAAAGTCGCCTGCTGTGGCTCCGAATCGCTCTCTCATTTCACTGTAAAATGCAAGGTCAATATAGAGTTTCTGGTCACCGGGGCAGTAAAAAGGACCAGTTTGACTGTCGGCTGTACCGCAACCGCTTTGTGTGGCACCCGAGAAGAGAACCAACGTAGGTTTCGGATAAGTTTCGCCACTTTTCGAAAATATTTCAACCCACACATCTTCAATATCGGCCAGCACCACTTTAACAAAATGTGCCCGTTCATCCTGTTGCGTCTTTTGCTGCGGCGACAGTTCGGTTTGAGCACCTTGTTGTCCCGGCATCAGGCTTTGTAAATCCTGCGAAGTGATGCCTCCGCCAAAGAGGAGCTTCGCAACAATCACCACTACAGCTATCAAACCTCCACCGGCAGCAATACCTTTTCCCGAAACACCACGGCGGTCTTCCACATTGTCGCTTTCGCGTCGTCCTTGCCAAAACATAGTCGTATATTTTATAGGTTATTATTCCGGACAAAAATAATGAAATTTGTGAGAACAAAAAAACGATCCCAAAGAAGCTACAACACTTTAATTTTCTTCCACGTGAATGAATGGAATCGGTTTTTCGTGCAATAGCATTGACAAATTAAATTCTTCATCTTTTCTTAACATCAAATCTCAATATTATTTCTACTTTTGCATCAGCAAGTTATCTTAGATTTCAAATGCAAAAAAACTATACATTATTGATTGTTGAAGATGAACCCGACCTGTGTGAGATTCTTCAATTCAACCTCGAAAGTGAAGGTTACACCGTGGATGTGGCCAATTCGGCCGAAGAGGCATTGACGAAAGAACTAAGCCGATACGACCTGTTATTGCTCGATGTGATGATGGGACAAATGAGCGGCTTTAAGTTGGCGCAACTGCTTAAATCAAAGCCCGAAACCAAACATATTCCTGTTATTTTTCTTACCGCACGTGTCACCGAAAACGATGTGCTGACGGGATTTAACGCCGGAGCTGACGATTATATTCTGAAACCATTCTCTATCAAAGTGGTCGCTGCCCGTATCAAAGCCGTGCTCAACCGGGTTGTGAGCGAAAATAGTGCCAAGGAGAATATTGTGACGTTTGAAACAATGACCATTGACCTGAGCGGAAAACAGGTGAGTATTGGAGGTAAGCCAATAGAATTGACAAAAACAGAGTTTGAACTGCTGGCTCTCTTTGTGCAAAATTCCACAAAAGTTTTTTCGCGCGAGAATATTCTCTCACAAGTCTGGACTGATGATGTGTATGTAACCGATCGCACGGTGGATGTACACATCACAAGATTACGAAAGAAAATTGAACCCTACGGAAAAAATATCGTCACCCGTTCGGGCTACGGATACTGTTTTTTGTAACATTTGTCAATAATACACCGGTATAAACGGGAAAACACCCTTGAAATGACAATCACTAGCTTGATTCATTCATTTATACTCCTCACATTTTCTGATATATAACGAGTCGCAATTTGTCGAAACGAGTTAGCTTCGCTGATTTCGCAAGCTCAATTCTATATGACATTTAAAATCAAAATTATTATCGTATGAAAAAACAACTCTTTCGATATTATTTACCTCTGTTTTTAATCTTTTCATTTACCGTACTGGCTTTTCAATACAACCGAGAAAAACAGTACAAGGCTGACTTGATCAACACCTTACTGGGCGATACCAACGAAATGGTGTATAACTATTTTGAAAGTAAAAACGGTTCATTAGCCAATATCGACTCCCTGATTTCGCTCTTTCCGCATAGCGATGTGCGGGTAACTGTAATTGATTTGAAAGGCATTGTGGTGTTCGACAATGCGGTGCAAGATGTGGTGCACATGGAAAACCACCTCTCGCGCAAAGAAGTGCAACAGGCACAGCAAAACGGCTCCGGCTCGGACATCCGCACTTCGCACACCAATCATAAGCGCTACTACTATCATGCCACCAAATTTGGCAACTGTTATGTGCGCTCGTCATTGCCTTACGATGTTACTATTTCGTCGTTACTATCTCCCGACAATCTGTTTCTTTACTTTTGGCTGATAATTACCTTTGTAGTGGCTGCCGTGTTGTTTTATATCTCCAACCGCTTTGCTTCGCAGTTGCGCCACATTCAGATTGAACACGACACTTCTGTTCGTCGTCGCCTTACTCATCAGGTAGCACATGAACTGAAAACACCGCTTAGCAGCATTATCGGTTACATGGAAACCCTGCACGACAATCCCGATATTGCGCCAGAACGTCAACGCTTTTTTATTGAACGAAGTCACGCGCAGGCAGAACGGTTAAACCAACTGCTGCAGGACATTCTGATGCTGAATCAAATGAACGAAGTACCTCAATCGGTGCATACAGAACCTGTTTGCCTCAACAAAGTAGTAAAAAACGTGCTTGACGATGTAGAACTTAAACTACAAGAAAAAAATATTGCGGTAGATACGTCTTTCGGTGGCGATGTGTGGTTGAAGGCTAACCCAATGCTGCTTTATTCCATCTTTAGAAACCTGATAGACAATACCCTTGCTTATGCAGGCGAAAATATTAAGGTAAACATTGCTCTCACGAGCGAAGATGCTAAATGTTTTCATTTTTCATATTCAGACACAGGTGTAGGCGTTACTCCTGAACATATTCCTTTCCTCTTCGACCGCTTCTACCGTGTGGACAAAGGTCGTTCGCGCAAGACCGGCGGCACAGGACTCGGATTATCTATTGTGAAAAATGCGGTGGAACTGCATCGGGGAGCTATCTCCGTGAAAAACAAACACAATGGCGGACTTGAATTTATTTTTTCGTTACATAAATAAAGTGGTGAGATAGTAAACGAATTGGCATAATGACATTGTAATATCATCGTCATTTTTTTGCAACAACGGCAACCTATCTTTGCAACAGCTAATAGGTAAGGTTTCTTCTTTTTCGTTCACTTTGGGTTTTTTCTAAAAACATCCCCAACAAGCTTCTGCTCTTGTTGGGGATTGTGGTTATTTATATGGTGAGATAGTGAAAGGGCGAATATAATTTGGGAAAGGGCTATTTTCTTACTTTCAATTTCCACTCTTTTTACCCGTCAATACTATGGATTAATATACGTACCTTTGCACAAAATTTAAACTACAACAAATGACATTTGAAGAATTAGGGATTAGAGGTGATATCCTAAAAGCAATCAGCGAATTAGGATATGAGCAGCCAATGCCCATTCAAGAAAAAGTAATTCCGGTTTTATTGAACAATGAGCACGACGTAGTCGGGTTGGCTCAAACCGGAACGGGAAAAACAGCAGCTTTCGGGCTCCCTGTTATCCAAAAGACTGACGTTAGCCAAAGACATCCGCAGACGTTGATTCTCTGTCCCACCCGCGAGCTTTGCTTGCAAATTGCCGACGACCTTATCGATTATTCCAAATATGTTGACGGACTGAAGATTCTGCCGGTATATGGAGGATCCAGCATCGACAGCCAAATTCGCTCACTCAAAAAAGGAGTGCACATTGTGGTGGCCACACCAGGCCGCCTTCTCGACCTGATGAAACGGGGCACTATGAAACTCGATCACATCCGTAACGTGGTGATGGACGAGGCCGACGAAATGTTGAACATGGGATTTACCGAAAGCATCAACGCCATTTTGGCTGAAGTGCCTAAGGAACGCAACACCTTGCTTTTCTCGGCAACTATGCCTCCCGAAATTTCGCGTATTGCCAAAAACTACATGAACAACGCGCAAGAGATTGTGGTGGGTAACCGTAACGAGAGTACCAACAACGTGAAACACCGTTTTTACATGGTACATGCAAAAGATAAATATCTGGCATTGAAGCGCATTGCCGATTTTTACCCTAATTTCTATGGTATCGTTTTTTGTCGTACCCGTAAGGAAACGCAAGAAATTGCCGATGCGTTGATTCGCGATGGTTACAATGCCGACTCACTGCATGGCGACCTTTCACAACCGCAACGTGACCTTGTGATGCAAAAGTTCCGCATCCGCAACTTGCAAATCCTTGTGGCTACCGATGTAGCTGCCCGCGGATTGGACGTGAGCGACCTGACACACGTAATTAACTACGGATTGCCGGAGGACAGCGATAGTTACAACCACCGTAGCGGTCGTACCGGCCGTGCCGACAAAAAAGGAATGTCAATCGCAATTATTCACAGCCGCGAACGCAACCATTTGCGTGAGATTGAGAAAAAAATTGGCAAACAGTTTGAAGTGGGTGTAATTCCGACAGGAAAAGAAATTTGCCAGAAACAAACGCTGAATCTTGTGGACAAACTTGAAAAAGTGCAGGTGAACGAAGAGGAAATTGCCGAATTGTTGCCTTCAGTATTCCGCAAGCTCGACTGGCTGTCGAAAGAAGACATTATCAAACGCCTTGTTTCGTTAGAATTCAACCGAATGATTGAATACTACCGCGATGCCAAAGAATTAGACATACCCGAAGACAGAGGTGGAAGAAATGACAGGGGCGAACGCGGCGAAAGAGGTGAACGTGGTGAAAGACGTTCCGGTGCTGCCGGATTTGCCCGTTTGTTTGTCAATTATGGCAAAATAGACGGAGTGTTTCCTGCTCATTTTATTGATATTATCAATGCCAATGTACCACGCCGTGTAGAACTTGGCAAGATTGATATTCTCCCCAACTTTTCATTTATCGAAGTAGAAGAAGGAGCAGCCGAATTGGTTATCAACTCGTTGAACAATATAAAAGGTTTAGACCGCAAAATGGTGGTAGAACGTGCGCAACCCGAAGGTTTTCAGGGGGCTAAAAAACGTCAATACCGCAACAATAAACCGGAAGGCGGCAACTTCGGAAAGAAACGGAGATTCTAAAAGAGTCTGTATTATTTGAATGAGCGGGTGATTTTGAATCACCCGCTCATTTTTGTTATCCCGGTTACCAACTTATCTCCAAGACTACTTTTCGGTTAGTTTTTGTCCAGTTAGGGGAAGATAGAAGCAGGTGTTCTATCTCGGCTTTGGCATCCTCACAGGTAAATGAGTTGAACTTCAATTCCGATGGACGACCCTCTTTTGTGACAAAACATGAAACTTGTACAGAAGCAATACTATCGTCACATATATTTTTCTCCGCTTTGATTTGGCATAGTTGGATAAACTCCTTTTCGCCAAATGATTTATTCTCCACTCGTGCAACAGCACCAGTCATATCTGTTCGTTTTTGCACTCCATATCCCACTACCACCACCTCATTCAAAGTTCTTGAAGATGGTTCCATGGCAATCACGGCATTGCTTCCTACGGCATTAACTTCTTTCTTATCATAACCTATAAAACTTGCAATAAGTTTTGCCGAGTCGGGCTTATTCACATGCAAATTGAATTTTCCCTCTATGTCGGTTACCGTTCCGTGGGTTGTCCCTTTCTCCATCACCGTTGCCCCAATGATTGGTTGCCCTGTCTCATCCACTACTTTGCCCTGAAGCACAGAAGTCGATCGAGGCGAAATACTTTTTGTCATTACCGGCTGCGCTTCGGAGACGTTCATTGATTTATCATAAGATACCTCCTTGACAGTTTCTGCTTGAGCAACTTCATTAATCGGTACAAGAGCCAAGGTTGGCTGATTGTTTGGTGTGACCTCGGCAATTATTTTTTCATGTGTAGATGTTTTTTTCAATTGCTGTGCCAAGATCACAGTAGTGTCTTTCAGCGCAACAGGTGTATTCACCTTGGGCAATGTTTGCGCTATATTCGGCATCTTATTTTCTCCCTTTTGCAATAAAAAGAAGGTGCCGAAGCCTATTAGCAACAAGATGGAGGCCGCCATGGCAAAGAAAACAAGCGCGCGAATGTGGCGTTGAACCGAAGATTTGCTCAAGATTTTGTCTTCGAGCCGTTCAATGGTTTCGGCATGATTGCCTGCCACAGCATCGTAACCACCAATGGCCTCTTGCAAGAAGGGGTCGTTCATGGCCTGCCGCTCCAGACGATTGGCCTCTTTGCCCCGTCGGTTGCCTTGTATATACTCTTTTAGCGTCATATCAACTATTCAATGCTTTAACCATGCAAATTTTCAGATTCCGCTTCCCGTTCTGGATGTAACTTTTTACCTTGCTCAACAGAAATCCGGTCTTTTCTACAATATCGGCGTATGATAACTCTTCGAGGAAGAAGAGGGAGACGCATTTTTTTTGTTCATCCGGCAAAGTGCCTAAACAGAAATTCAGCGCACTCTCCTTTTCTTCGCTTTCACTTCCATCTATTAGATGCTCAAAGTTTTCCGATTCCATAAGCCGCTCATCAATTTCTTCAAAGAAATGAGGTTGTCCCTTACGCAGAATTTGCAGACAGTGGTTCTTTGCCACGCTGTAGAGCCATGTCTTGAAATTGACGATTTCGTAATTGCTCACTTTCTTGCTCAACTCCTCGTAAATATGCATTACAGCATCCTCCGCATCTTCGGCCTGTTGCAAATATTTGAGACAAAGTCCATACACCAGCGGAATGTATCGGGAATAAAGCTCCCCAAATATCTCCTGATTGGAGGTGGCTATAAACTGTTTCAACAGTTCATCATCACTCCAACTCTTATATGTATGTCTGATTTCCAATGTGTTGTGCCACCTCTAAATCCCCTGAAGGGGACTTTAATCCCTGCTTATTATCCGCGATATCTCTTTAATCATATTACCCTTAAGTCCCCTTCAGGGGATTTAGGGGTATATTTTTTGCACAAATGTAGAAATCTTTTATGGAATTTCCGATTTTGTGGCATCTATAAGGAAAACAAAATTCATTTTCTAATCTTTATCCTTATGAAAACTCAATTATTAAAAGTAATGTGGACGATTGCCATTCTGCTATCAAGCTCATGCATGTTTGCAAATGCAATCACCGTAACGGGCAAAGTAATCGATGCTCAAGACAAAAGTGCGTTAGTTGGCGTAACTGTAAATGTAAAAGGAACAAAAATCGGCACTGTGACCGATGTAAGTGGAAACTTCTCCATTCAAGTAGAAAAAGGAAAAACACTTGTATTTTCCTATATCGGGTTTGTTTCGC
>Ga0302286_10002064_pt1 | contig 14264 bp, 10 predicted proteins | sample III_Fen_E2_3_FD_198765 | JGI IMG/M metagenome (GOLD analysis project Ga0302286, IMG submission 198765) | Peat permafrost microbial communities from Stordalen Mire near Abisko, Sweden - III_Fen_E2_3 | ecosystem: Environmental > Terrestrial > Soil > Wetlands > Permafrost | place: Sweden: Abisko...
CTATTCGAAATTTTTAATTTATGTAATGAATGAAGCAGGATTAAAAAAGAAATTGTATGAAGAAATGGTTACCAATCAAACACAAATAAAAGCACATCAATATTATGGATTAGGTTGGATGATTGACGAAATTGATGGAGAAAATGTAATCACTCATGGCGGGGTTGACAATGGCACGCAAACTATTGTTTTCGTCCAGCCAAAATCAAAGAAGGGATTAGTTATTTTTACCAATAGCGGTAATGGAGGAAATGTTTATATCCCTGTTATTCAAAAATATTTAGGCAAAGAAGGGCAGGAAATTATTGATGTGGAGACAAAATAAGTACGCTAGCATCGGTTGTGTTATGTTGGCGGACAGAACAATGAACTTTTGCGTTTTTAGTTAGAAGCATAAAAAACAGAAAACAGCAACATATAGAAACTATAATTAATTTTACTTTTATGAAAATAATCTTTGCAATTCTTTTGCTCTTAATAGGACAAATTGTTTATAGTCAGACACCACAAGGACATTATGAAGGGGCATTGACACGGGATGGGTCTGTTCAATTACTTTCACTTGATTTTCATGCAGATAAAACAACTTACGATATACCTGAAATTGGATATAATGATGTTGTTACAGAAAAAATATTCTGGAGCAAAGACACTTTGAAAATAAAAATTTTCTATGGCGATTTCTATTGTTTTTTAGATAAGAAAACAGGAGATTTAACTGGTATAAGTAAGGAGATGAATCCTAAAATTCGGATTCATCTGAAACAAACAGTCGCAAAAGAAAAAAACTTTTCAGAAGAAGAAATTAAATTTACAAACGCAAATGTTTCCCTTTCAGGAGTTTTATTTAAACCACAGATAACAGGAAAGCCTATCCCTTATGTCATTTTAATACAACGTTCAGGATGGGAAGATCGGAATACTCCCTGGTATCATTCGTTAGGTTATATTCTGGCAAGTAAGGGTATCGGGGTTTTACTGTACGATAAACGTGGATGTGGTAAATCAACAGGTGATTTTTCAACAGCAGATTTCAATGACCTTGCAAATGATGCTGTTTCTGCTTTTCAATATTTAAAAGGCAGGAAGGATTTGAATGATTCAAAAATAGGATTTCTTGGTGCAAGCCAGGGAGGATGGGTTACACCGATTGCAGCAAATAAAGTATCAAACTGCGGCTTCGCAATTTTAGTTGTAGGTCCTGCGGTTTCTCTTTTTGAGCAAGATAATAATCGGGTTCAATATACATTGCGGGATGAAGGTTATTCAAAAGAATCAATTGATTCAGCACTTCATTACTCAAAACTTTATTTCAAATATATTCAGTCTAATAATGCAAAAGATTGGAAAGTACTCAAAACATACGCCTCTGCTATAAAAGATAAAAAATGGATAGATTTTCTTGATGTACCCCAATCACAAACTGGGGATGATGTACTATGGTGGAGAAGAAATATGTATGACCCTTCAGAAACTTTAAAGAAAATAAAATGTCCAGTTTTAAGTATTTTCGGAGAGAAAGATGTATTAGTGCCACCAGCCGAAAATAAAAGCAAAATGGAAAATTACCTAAAACAAGCAGGCGTTAATTATAAAATCGTTACAATAAATAATTGCGGACACGATATGATAGCATATGAAGGACTAAATGGGACTAATTGGAATTGGCCAATTATTTATTGGCAATGGAGAAAACAACCTCAGGAATTTATCAATTCAATATTTGAATGGATTACAAAATAAAAGCAGAAAAGAAAGAAGGCAGAATCAGGGTCGTGAGTAAATTCTATATTTAGACTTAATAGTATAAAATAACAGGACATAAAAAATAAAAATATGAACGGAGCACATTTACACATGATTGTAAACCGTTTCCCAATTTTGAGACAATATTTGGTTTAGGAATTTTAATTTCGGGCTTAGTCTTAAAAAATAAAGTTGTGAAAAACGTCGCTTACTTTTTGTTTATAATTGCTGCCTTTTTCATATCAATTGTAGGACTCGTTTTTGTTATTCAAACTTGCAATTCCGGCGGCGACATTCGTCATACAGAAATCAGAACTAATAGACAATCAATGTTTCTATTTTATTAAATTTGGGTTTTCAGATCACGAAAGAACTTTATTACAGCCCTCCAAAATTCAGGAAAATGAAAATCAAAATCCTTTTAGTTTTACTCTTTACTTTTTTATTCACTATGGCTAATGCACAATTAGCAGATTCATTGACGAGAAAAGTAGATTCTGTTTTTGCAAAATACGATAAGCCAAATTCACCGGGTTGTGCTTTGGCGATACTGAAAGATGGTAAAATCACTTACAAAAAAGGATACGGCATGTCAAATTTGGATTATGGTATTGCCATCAGTCCATCTTCCATTTTTCATGTTTGCTCTGTTTCCAAACAATTTACAGCAGCTGCTATAATAATGCTTTCGCAGGAAGGGAAATTATCGCTAAATGACGACATACGAAAATACATACCTGAAGTTCCGGACTTTGGGCATATCATTACTTTCAACCATCTTCTGCATCATACGAGTGGCCTGCGAGATCAATGGGACTTGAAGGCATTAGCTGGTTGGCGGGACAACGATTTAATAACAGAGAAAGATATCATGGAGATGCTTGCCCGTCAGAAAGCATTAAATTTTATACCCGGAGATGAATTTAATTATTGCAATACTGGTTATACCTTGCTGGCAGTGGTAGTTAAAAGGGTTACGGGTGTATCATTACGAGAATATACCGATTCCGTTTTCTTTAAACCACTTGGTATGACCAATACCCATTTTCATAACGATCACGCTGAGATTACGCCTAACCGAACTTCAGCCTATCGGAAAGATGAAAAAGGAATTTGGAAAATAAGTATCCCCGAATTTGATACATATGGACCCACAAGTCTCTTTACTACTGTGGAAGACTTAGCTAAATGGGACGAAAACTTTTATACAAAACAAATTGGAGGAAATGATTTTGTAAATGCCATGCAACTTACGGGTTTTCTAAATGATGGAACACCACAGACCTACGCTTCGGGGTTATTTATTGAAACATACAATGGTTATAAAACAGTAGTGCACAGTGGTGCAGATGCAGGTTACCGCAGCTATTTTCTTAGATTTCCCGATCAGCATTTCTCTGTGATTTTGCTTGCCAATATTGCCAATATTAATACAAGGTCGCTTTCAACTAAGGTGGCTGATATCTTTTTGAAAAACAATAGTGTAAAAAAACAAATTGCAACAAGTAAAATTGATAGTACTATTGTTAAGGGTTGGACAGGTGACTATCTTGACATGAATACGAAGGAGTCTGTAAAATTCATTTATAAAAATGAAAAATTACAGACTAATGATATGATTCTGAGTTCATCAAGCAGTTTATTGTTTACTGACCCCAACTCTGTATCTACCTACTCTTTTAGCGGAGATTCTGGAAATACAAAATTTATACTTTCATCAAAGGGCTTAAAAAACAAAACATTCAAAAAAGTAAAAAAAACGAAGTTATCAACGGCACAATTGCAAGAATACAAAGGGGAATTTTACAGCCACGAATTAGATACGAGATATAAAATATCAGTCAACGAAAACGAGTTGCTCGTAAAAATTCCGAGAAATGATGAAATGAAATTCTCTCCGGTTATAAAGGATATGTTTTCTGGTAATTTTATTATGACATTTTCAAGGGACAAGGCAAAAAAGATAAATGGTTTTTTTATAACAACTGGAAGAGTTCGGAATTTGAATTTTGAAAAAATAGCAACTAAATAATACATATTTAGAATATTAGCGACTGAAATATAAAAAACAATTAACTCTTTGAAGTTCAAATCAAAGATATAAAAGAAAAACCAGCTGAAGTCAGGACTTATAATTTCAGCTGACTCGAAAGAAATAAATCATATTTCGCCAATGAAATACTCGTCTCAAATAAAGAAAAACGAATAAAAAAATCATATAGTTTGGTTGGTGGTATTTGTAATTTCCCATGCTCCTTTGCGGTTGTAGCGTGTGGAAGATTATGCCAGAATAATAATTTTGAAGTTATTTAAGTGATATGTAGCGTAACCTGACAGGACGAAATGCACAACAACACATACACAACAAACTAATTGAAAAAGTAAAAGTAAAAATTTCAACCACTAACTTAACAATTAGTGAGATTGCGTATGAGTCAGGCCTTGAACATTCATCATCATTTAATAAATTATTTATGTTAAAAACAACCCTCTCACCATTGGAATTCAGGCATTCTTTTAATTAGATGATTGCTGACAAACGTATTCATCATTTGGACTTTACAATAAACCAACTTTGGACTTTTCAGGAAAGCATGTATTTTAAATTATATCGATCTTTGCAGTATAATTTAAAACTTAAAAAGCGATTATTATGTCAAAGACATTTTTTAAAGAAAAATCAGATAACAAGGCATTTATCATCACTGGACCGACTTCTGGTATAGGTCGCGCCACAGCACTCGAACTTGCAGAACAAGGTACTGTCATCCTGGTTGGAAGGAATCCCAAGAAGCTAGATGAATTGCAGAATATTATAGAGCAAAAAGGTCAACATGCAGTGTCGGTAGTGTGCGACATTTCAGATATTATAAGTGTGAAGCATGCAGTACAGCAAATCATAGAGCTTGGACTTCCGATAGTTGGATTGCTCAACAATGCAGGGATTATGCCAATGAAAGCAACAAAGAGCGCTCAGGGTTGGGATATGACATTTGCCACAAACCATCTTGGAGCATTCGCATTAACCGAATTGCTTGCTTCTCATCTTCCGGACGGAGCAAACGTCGTGTTTATTGCTTCTGCCATTGAAGACCCGGAACGCAAACCTGCAAAAGTTATGGGAATGCGTGGCGGTCGTTTTATCTCAGTAGAAGCAAGTGCCCGTGGCGAATGGAAACCAGGTGGTTCCAAATTAGCAGGTGCTGACGCATATGCTACTTCAAAACAATGTATCCTTGCCTCTGCAATGGCTTTTGCAAGAGAAAATCCGAGATTACATTTCAATGCTGTAGAACCGGGAATAACACGAGGAACAAGTCTCGGGGGCGAGAGTACGAATGTTATCCTACGTTTCATATTTGGTCATATTATGTCGATAATTCCTCCTTTTTCCAACTATAGCAGTACACCCAAAAAGTCGGCAAAAGTTATTACAAAAGTTCTAACCGATAAGTCAGGTAAAAACGGCATTTACTTTGACGAAAAAGGTAAACCTATGCTTGGTTCCGAATTATCGCAAGATCCTAATTTTCAAGACCTCATTGTTACCGAGACACGTGCTTTCTTGTCTAAGGTTCAGGTATAAGTAGTATTAAAATTATAAACTTGAAATGAAAGTTGTCAACATGAATGAAAATGACATTTCTCAAGAGCATTTTATCTCTGAACATTATTTCGTGTATGTCGTGAAGGGGATAATGAACCTTTATGACGGAAACGAGTACCAATCATTGAAATTGGGCGAAGGCTGCATTGCCCGTAAAAACCGATTGGGACGCTTCAGTAAGGTAAAAGAGAACAATGAATTGGAAAAGGTAATCATAGCACTTGATGAAAAATTTCTCAGAATGTTTCAGGAGAAACACAAAAAAGCTACTACGAAATTCAATTTAACAGATACGTTTATAAAATCAAAGCCGAACAAATTAATGCCTGAATTTATTCATTCTCTAAAACAATATTACAACCATGGTATAATAAACGAGCCTTTTGCTGACGTAAAACGTGAAGAATTGCTTATTATCCTGTTACAAAACCAACCTGAACTTGCAGGAGTTTTCTTTGACTACGGCATCCCTGAAAAAATAAACCTGGAAGAATTCATGAATCGTAATTTCAAATTCAATGTAAGCATGCAGCGGTTCGCTTATATGACAGGACGCAGTCTATCTGCTTTTAAACGGGATTTCAAAACCATCTTTAACGAGACACCAGGTCGTTGGTTGGTACAGAAAAGATTGGAGGAAGCATATTTCCTCATAGACAAAAAAGACAAAAAACCATCCGATTTTTATCTTGACCTGGGCTTTGAAGCCTTATCGCACTTCTCATTTGCTTTCAAAAAGCTTTTCGGGCTGACACCCACCGAACTGATAGAGCAAAAGAAGAATAACATCCGATAATATAGAATTCAACACGTGATTACTACCCAGCTTAGTTGTAAGCAGAGCTGTCCGGCAGAATGTTTTGGCAATAGACACAGAAATGAGTAATTTTGCGCTTTCCTAAGATGGATCCCGAACCCGCAAATAAGCCAACGGGTAGATAAATGGAAAGACGACAAATAACAATGAAAAGATTTTTGATAGTATTATCGTTTATTGGATACTGTGGCATCGCTGTCTTCGGACTATCGCCTGTTGAAGTGGCAGAAAACACGCTCAAAGTAAACGGGAAAAGTGAAGAGGTGTTCTATTATGGATTTGCTGCCGGGGATGAACTTGTATTCTCGTTCAAAGGAGTGCATGGAGGATCATTAAAGGAGCTGGAGATCAGTGAACTTCCATCGTCGACAAAATTTATGGGGTACAAGGTCAGGAAGATTGAGAACAAGACTATCCATATTTCGAGAACCGGCATTTACAAATTCCGCTTTTCGAATCCGGAAAATACCCCACGGATCTGCAGGATTAAAATAGATCGCATACCTGCAGGAAGAGGGACACAGAATTTCAATTCATCGGTATACTGGCATACGGTGCAGGATACGAGCTATATACCGACACAGGAAAAATACCTGATGAAAAAGGATACAATAGCCCAGACACTGGTGGAACGAAATACGATAGTCAGCTCGTCGAATCTGATATCCGGAAGATCAAAAACAGACCTGATTGATTTTACCTTACCTAAGGGAACCGTATCGTGGAGCTATTATATCGGAGTGGGGTCAGAAGGCAGGAAAGAATTTGTCAAAGCAAAAAGGGGTTTTTTGAATTCAGCTGCATCAGTGGCATCACATATCCCCGGATATGGCACCATGGCGGCATTGGCGCTGTACGGCATTAATGCATTCAGCCTGATACAGGGGGAAGATAATGTAAAATTCTGGTTAATGGAGAATGAGGTTGATGCTTCCCTGTTTAAATTTGGCAAGAAATTCAAGAGCTTTAAACAAGGCGATGTGTTGAATGATGCTGCCCAGCTAAAGAAACCATTGAGCGGGAAGATATACCTGGGCCTGTTGAATGACAACCTGATTGAATCGATCAATGTGACGATATCGGTAACAGCCATTGTGGTGACAGAACAAAACACGGTCCGCAATAACAAAATCATGCGCATCACCAACAGGGAAGAAGCGTATCTGAAGAATTAGTATATTGACCCACTCCTCTTGTTTGAAGCGATTGGAGTTTTTTCTCTAATTCATCAGTATCTTAAAATCAACAAAATACAACATCAATTTGTTGTATTTTGAGAAAATGCGATTACTTTTGCATATTCATTTAAATTCATTATCAGTATGAAAACAGTAACTGTAATCATGAACGAAAGGGAGCTTCGAAAATTTGAATCTTTCAAAGAAGCAGAAAAGATTGTACGCGGAATAAAGCGTAGTCTTAAAGAAGTAAAACAATCTAAAGATGGTAAAACTCAATTGAAATCTGCTCGCCAACTAGCTGATGAAATTTGAAGTTACTATAGAATTTGAGAAGTCATTAAAAAGATTATCAAAGAAATATAAATCTTTAAAAGACGATTATATTCAGTTCCTGAACGAGCTGGAGAAAAATCCTTATATAGGAGATGAAATAATAGAAAATTGCAGAAAAGCACGAATAGCAATAAAAAGCAAAGGTAAAGGTAAAAGCGTAGGCGGACGTGTTATTTTTTATTATGAGATAGTGAACGACACAATAATCCTTTTATATATTTACGATAAAAATGAGTTGGAGAATGTAAACGACGACTTTATTCGATATTTATTACAAACAATTAAATAGCCTGCTTAATTTTAGCAGGCTATTTTGATTATTGATCCACGCTGCAGTTTGCAGCAAGCTGGGAGGAAGAGAAAATCCTCAGATTGTTTCGATCAACATATAGGCATTACAGAAAAATTTCCTTAATTTTGCACCCTGTCAAAACATTCAAACTTTTCAAACATTCAAACTTTTCAAACAGGAACTATTCAAACTAACATAATCATGGCTAAAGAATTTAATTACCAGGAGCCTTTCCCATTGGGAAAGGACAAAACCGAATACTATTTGCTTACCAACGAGCATGTTTCCGTATCGGAATTTGACGGACAGGAAGTGCTGAAAGTAGAACCTGAAGGAATGACTAAACTGGCACGTGCTGCCATGCGTGATTGCTCATTCCTGTTACGTCCTGCACATCAGGAACAGGTGGCCAAGATACTTGCCGATCCACAAGCCAGTGAAAACGATAAATATGTGGCACTGACCATGCTTCGCAATGCAGAGATTGCTGCCAAAGGAGTATTGCCTTTCTGCCAGGATACCGGTACTGCTACCGTATATGCCAAAAAAGGAAACAATGTATGGACGAACGGTACCGACGAAGAAGCTTTGTCAAAAGGGATCTACGAGACATATACCGAGGAAAACCTGCGTTACTCGCAGAACGCTGCCCTGAATATGTACGACGAAGTGAATACCGGCACCAACCTGCCTGCTCAGATTGACCTTGTAGCCAGTCACGGAAACGAATACAAGTTCCTGTTTATTGCCAAAGGGGGTGGTTCTGCCAATAAATCGTATTTATTCCAGGAAACAAAAGCTTTGTTGAACCCCGTATCATTGGAAAAATTCCTGACAGAGAAGATGAAGACTCTGGGTACAGCTGCATGTCCTCCATACCATATTGCATTTGTAATTGGCGGTACATCGGCTGATGCTTGTATGAAAACTGTAAAATTGGCATCCACGAAATATTATGATGAACTTCCAACAGAAGGAAATGAATTAGGACAATCGTTCCGCGATGTGGAAATGGAAGCTAAAATTCTGAAAGCATCTCAGGAAGCAGGTATTGGTGCTCAGTTTGGAGGTAAGTATTTTGCCCATGACATTCGCATTGTACGTTTGTCACGCCATGGTGCTTCCTGCTTTGTAGGCATGGCAGTATCCTGTTCCGCCGACCGGAATATTAAAGGAAAAATCAACAAAGACGGTATCTGGGTGGAAAAGATGGAAGACAATCCAGGACGTTTAATCCCTGCTGAATTACGCAACCAGGGTGAAGGCAATGCGGTAAAGATCGACCTGAACCAACCTATGAAGGATATCCTGGCTACCTTATCAAAATATCCTGTTTCTACCCGACTATCTCTCAATGGAACAATTGTCGTGGGTCGTGACATTGCACATGCCAAGCTGAAAGAATTACTTGACTCAGGTAAACCGCTGCCACAATATATCAAAGATCACCCGATATACTATGCGGGACCTGCCAAGACACCAAAAGGTATGGCATCAGGTTCATTTGGACCAACAACAGCCGGCCGTATGGACTCGTATGTTAACCTGTTCCAGGAAAACGGAGGCAGCCTGATCATGATTGCCAAAGGTAACCGGACACAACAGGTAACCGATGCATGTCAGAAACATGGTGGTTTCTACCTGGGCTCTATTGGAGGACCTGCAGCTATCCTGGCAGAACAGAATATCAAGAAGGTGGAATGTCTGGAATATCCTGAATTAGGTATGGAAGCTATCTGGAAGATTGAAGTGGAAAACTTCCCTGCATTTATCCTGGTGGATGACAAGGGAAATGATTTCTTCAAACAGATTAAGCCGATTATGGCCTGTTAAGAATTGATGGATTGAATAAGAAACGGCTGCCTGAGTAATTCAGGCAGCCGTTTTCATTTAATTCAGTTTTATCCGTACTCCAACATTTACATTGGTTCCCGGTTGTATTAAGCCACCGTAATCGGCATAAGAAGCATTCAGGATATTATTGACATCGCCATAAATATCAAATTTTCTGTGTGACCAGTTTAACCTTCCATCAAGCATAAAGTAAGGGGTAAAGTTTGTAATAATGGATGGTGCACCATATACTTTATTGGCATCATACGTTCCCGAACGGTCGAGATAAGCCAGTTTCCATGTAGCAGTTAAATTCCGCACAACAGAATGGTCAACAGACACAACAACTTTATGTTTCAGATAATCAAGTGCATATTTTGAAATAAAAGTTCCTGCACTTTTATCCAGTTGTAAATAGGAATAGTTTAATCCGATCTTACGCACAAAGGAGTGTTGAAAATAATACTCAGCCGAGATATCGGCACCCAGGGCATTAATATCAGTCAGATTTTCACTGATCCAACCAGCAGTAGCTGTAGGCTTAACCCAATCGATAACATTTTGACCCATCCTGTAATACCCCACAACGTCCAGCTTCCAGTGTGGCTGAAGTATTTTGGTACCTACCTCCAGTGTCTGTGAATACTCAGGTTTCAGGTCTGGGTTTGCTGTATGTTGCGGACCGATATAGTACAAATCGGTAAATGTTGGCAAACGAACAGCTGTATTAGCGTCAGCAAACACACGAATATGATCGTTGATGGAATATGCAATATCCAACCCGCCGAAGGTGTTTAGCCCATACGAAGAAGTATACGTAGAAGCAACCCCCAATGAGATATACCAGCGCTTCAGGTTCAGGGTCTGATCAATATACCCGGTAGTCAGCAGACGGTTAGCTTCACGGGTGAAAAAACCATTTGATTCCAACGGTGCACGCATTGAATCGATTTTTGTTCCCAGCACATTACTGAAAATATGTTCGTTCCGCATATCTATGCCCAATGTAGTTTTTCCAAACTTAGAAAGATATGCCGCCGAGGCTTTACCACCCGTTACATCAGTGAGGTGATAGTTCCAGCCGGCAGGTTTAGTATAGTCCAGTTCAAAACGATCATGATGCCTGCGCCAGTAAGCCTGGGCAGAGTATTCGAGTTTTCCTTTGTTCAGCGACCAGTTCAGGGCAGTGAGAAAAGTCTTAGAGTTTTCATATTGATTCGGGAATGCCAGTGAATAAAAGCCGCTCGCGCCAAACGCTTTCAATTGAGCTGCCAGTTGCAGGTCAAATGATCCTGCATTCTTTGTTTTCAGTACCGATTGAACGAATGCACTTGACATATCAAAATCCGTATTCGTTGTATACCCACTGCTGCTTTTATGGGATACTGAAGCAAAGGTATGAAAGCGGTCTGTACCCAGGCTTCCTGATACTGACTGGGCATAATAATTGAAACTGCCAGCCGTCAGCTCAGCACTCAGGGCATGTTTCTCCCGATTCTCCGTAACAATATTGATAGCCCCGCTAAATGCATTGGGCCCCAATACCCGTGCAGAAGATCCTTCCAGTATTTCAACACGGCTGACATCGGAGAGATTGAGTGGAATGTCCAGGTTAAAATGGCCTGTTTGAGGGTCGGTTATATTGATTCCGTTCAACAATACCAGTACCTGGTCGAACGAGCCACCACGGACAGATATGTCGGCCTGGGTGCCATTCGAACCTCGTTGGCGAATATCCAACCCTGTGACATAGTCCAGCAACTGGTCAATGCTTTGTACCGGGGCACGGGCAATCTCTGCCTTGTCAACAACAGTAAGTATCCGTCCCATTTCGGAATAAAGCTTGTTCCGGCTGGCATTGACCTGTAATTCTGAAAGGTTTACAGCCAGTGAATCTGCCTTTTCCTGGGCAGATAACGATAGAAACGATAGAAAAAATAACGAACAAAGAATAAAAGTTTTTTTCATACTGAATAAAATAAAAAACGGTTGAGATGAGATAAACTCATTTCAACCGTACTGATTAATAAATAAATATTGGAAATCTGACAACACGCAACGGTACTGTCAGCATTAATTGTAATGAATGATAATTCGTGAGTTTGACTGATAGTTGCTTCCAGGTCTAATAATTCGCTCAACTTATCCGGGGATTCAATATCAACTGCATGTATAACATGGGAGTTGTTTGATACACCTGCTGCTTTCTGTAACGACTTATCCGATATGGAAGCCACCACACACCCAATTGTCACAGCACATGCCAGGCTGCAAAACATAGCATACCCTGCCCTGCTCCAGCGACGGAAGCGAATAGTTGAGGATGCTTTGATATTCTTTGTTTTCACCGGAATGACTGGGTTGTTGGTTATTTGAAGGCGCAAAAGTAACCAAAAAACTTTAAACAGGTACACTTCAATAAAAAAAGGTGTTTCTGAAAACAGAAACACCTTTCTAATATGCTATCTTACTGCTTATTGACGCAAGAAGTTTTTTCTATTCAATTTAAGAGTCCAGACATCCGTTAATGTAGAAGTACCTGTTTGACCGCCAATGATAAAGATACGGTTTGACTGAAGGATTTGATCTTTCAAGCTAGGTAACTGTACTCCTTTTAGGAACAACGGCTTAAAGACAACCGCTGATTGATAACTCCGTGGAGTAAAGCCTACAGGCAGTACATTCCTAAGGGTATCGGGCAATTGCCAGCTTAATCCTTCATCTTTGGAAATCCGGTAATAGCTTTTCCCTGTTCCGTCATTCCTTGAGCCTAAAACCAAAAGTTTGTTATCATATGAAATTACGGAAGCCCCTAACGACAAAGTATCCAATGAGTGGTTTTCTTTACTGAAATCAACCCAGTAAACCCCATCTTCAGAACTCCAGCTATTTTTCAACACTCCGTCTGTTCCGGAACGTCCGCCCAACACCAATACTTTCGGTTTGCCCGTTGCTGAACTGTACGAAACAGACGCAAAGTCTCTTACCGGGAAGTTAGTGGGGATATTCCCTGCAGTAATATCAGTATCTGAAAAATTTCCATCATTTGATATGGCGAAATGATAACTTTGATCAGTTGTTGACTTAACAACTGCCCACAACTGTCCATTCAATACATAAAGCAGGGATTTGAATGTATATTTGGTTACCGACTTCTTAGTCCATGTCAACCCATCTGCCGAAATGTAGTAATTAAGTTCATCCTGGGATAAATACAACTTGCCATTAAACTGGATCATATCATTCAGCGGCCTGTTAACAGGCAATCCTGTAACTGTTGCAGAAACCCAATTGTATCCATTGGTAGAAGTATACAGGTATGCACTGGTACCATCATTCAGGTAGTAGTACATGACATTATTTAAGATAACCGTTTTCTGGTATTTTGCAGTGATGGATGTATTCAAATTATCAGAAGCCTTTTTCCACAGGTACAATTCGGGATCAACCTGATGTACGTTGGTAATGATTGTATAATCCGCATATGCTTTAGCATCTGCAGCGTAGTTCCTTAAACCGATTGGCTGTCTGAAATCAATGGTATCTTTCCCTGAACCAGCAAGCAGTGCCGAATCTTTTTTATATTTATATCCGCTGTGGAATTTCAAAATGGAACCTGCTGTACTTTTAAAGGTAAAAGTTGGATAAACACTGTCTACACGGGTTTTAAAAGGCAACGAGTCCAGATTTACAATTGTTTTGTCGACCAAGGTAAATGCTGCAGTACTTAAATAAGGGACACTATCATTCGCTGCAAATGTAAGGGAGACAAAGCTTGGATCACTTGAAACTGTAGTTACAGTGTTAGTATCTAAACATGAACTTAGCAAGATGATAGAAGAAAGAAAAAATATTAGTCTGAACTGATTGAATTTCATAAACACAAAGTTTTTTTTGAACGGACAAAGTTAAAAACATTTTAGGTCATCTTTAGCGCGCTTACTAAGATTTATTGTTTTTTATCATTAAAAACAAGATTTTTTGAGTAAAATAAAATGAAATGATTCCAAAACTGGATATCTATCTCCAATTTAGCGAAAATGCATTCATTTCAATTCAACTACGACCGGGCAATGATCCGAATGAATTGCTTCTGAAAGTATTGCAGCTGACTTCAACCGATCACGAAGTGGTTCACTCACCCAGTGATAATCTATACGCCACCCTGCATTACGGGAACGCGCAGCTCCCAGGTAACTCCACCAGCTGTATTGCTCGGGGCGTTGATCAAAGACCCGGAATGAATCAACCATGCCTGAGGCTTCATATTGATCAAGCCAGGCTCGTTCTTCAGGAAGAAATCCCGAAACACCTTTTTGTCTTTCAGGGTGATTGATATCAATAGGCTTGTGACAGATATTATAATCTCCGCAGACAACGATATTTGGCCTGGTCTTCCGTAATTCAGCAATAAAAGGTGCAAACGCTTTCAGGAATTCCATTTTCAGAGCCTGA
>Ga0302286_10002065_pt1 | contig 14262 bp, 6 predicted proteins | sample III_Fen_E2_3_FD_198765 | JGI IMG/M metagenome (GOLD analysis project Ga0302286, IMG submission 198765) | Peat permafrost microbial communities from Stordalen Mire near Abisko, Sweden - III_Fen_E2_3 | ecosystem: Environmental > Terrestrial > Soil > Wetlands > Permafrost | place: Sweden: Abisko...
CCTGTGGCATTGGGTGATGGACCGAACTGGAATCCAAAGAACCCGAAAGAAACCATGTTCAGCCTGTACAGTACTTCGCCGGTTGGAATCATGGGGGCCATCGTGGATACCACCGATGTGAAAATGATCCTTCGTCTTAACTGTAACAAGACAGATTTTTACGCGAATACTACCTATCCTACGTATTTGTATTATAACCCGTACACTGAACCAAAAAATGTAACCTATCATCCTTCGGGAAAGGTTGATGTGTTTGATATTGTCTCTAAAAAATATGTGGCAAAAGCAATTGAGGGAGATGCAACCGTACTGATACCTGCCGATCAGGCAAGTATATTGGTGGAAATTCCGGCAGGAATAAAAATAGTAACGCAAAATAACAGGTTAATGGCCAGAGGGATTACGCTATCCTATAAATAACATTCTTAAAAATCTAACTATCTATCAAAATGAAAAAGACTCTATTTTTTATCTTTCTTATTTGTTTCAGTTTCTCTTTATATGCTCAGGATCCGGTAAAGATCAGTGGGGTTGTAAAAGATGCTGTTACCAGTGAAGAACTTATTGGTGTTAATGTGATGATTACCGGAACATCAACAGGAACAGTTACCGATGTAAAAGGTAGTTTCTCAATTTCCGTGCCTCAAAACGGAATTATTAAAGTTTCGTATATTGGATATAAAACTCAGGAAATTAAGATAACTGACCAAAAGTCACTTGTTATCAATATGGAATCGGATTCTAAATTGATCGACGAAGTAGTTGTTGTAGGATACTCCGTTCAAAAGAAACGCGATGTGCTGGGTGCAATCAGTAAGGTAGATGGGGATGACCTTTCGAAAGTACCAGTTGCTTCGGCACAACAAGCTTTACAAGGCCGGGTGGCCGGTGTGGAGGTAGCATCTCAGACAGGTGCACCGGGCGCTCCTGTTTCGGTACGAATTCGTGGTGTTAACTCGATCGGACTAACCAATGAGCCATTATACATAGTCGATGGATTTCCGGTGGAAGGTGCGTTAAATAATCTTTCTCCGAATGAAATTGAAAGCATGACCATTTTAAAGGATGCATCTTCCTCTGCTATTTACGGTTCCCGTGCGACTAACGGAGTAATTCTTATTACTACAAAATCGGGTAAAGCAGGTACTGCAAAAATTACATTTAATACTCAATTAGGGTATCAGACCCATGGACATCTGACACCCATGGCAACTACTGATCAATACATCCAAATGTACAATGAAGCGGCAGCGGCTGATAATCTTACAGCAGTCGTTCAACGTCCTATTATAGCAGGGAGTTATTTGAAACCTTTTCCTAATGTAAATCATTTATCCGAAATATTTCAAAATGCGCCGCTTCAGTCGTATGAATTATCCATAAGCGGAGGAGATGAAAAAACCCAGTACATGATCTCCGGATCTTACTTTAATCAGGTAGGTATTATCAACCATACCGGTTACGATCGTTTCAGTTTGAGGTCCAATATTAGTTCGGATGTAAAGAAATGGTTACATGTTGGATTAAATATAAGTGGAGGTATGTCCAATAACAGACAGGTATCCAGTTCCGGTGATGGTTCTGCCGGCGAAGGCGGTAGCGTAGTTCGTTATGCTCTTTATAGAAGTCCTGCCATTCCGGTATATGATTCAAAAGGTGGCTTTGTGGATCTGCCTTCCGAATACTACGGCAATTCGGCATACAATTCCTTTTTTGGGGATGGATATAGCCCCGAAGGGTTAGCTGCCAATACCGACCGGACTAAAAAAATCAAATCATTACTGGCTTCAGGGAATGCCCTAATCAAATTTACTTCTGATATATTCTGGAAAAGTACTTTCGGAGTGGATTACAGCAACACGGAGTTACGGGAATTCAACAAGACCTGGGGAACCCAGAATAGGATCAATGATCCGAACAGTTTAAATGTGTCGAGTTCAACGAATGTGAACTGGACTTTTAACAGTACTTTGAACCATAGCCTCAAATTTGGAGAAAACAATAACCTGACCAGTTTAATTGGTGTGGAAGCCATTAAGAAATCAGGATATGGTCTTTCTGCCAGTGACAGCCAGTTTACCAATACCAATCCGGATTTTCTGTATATCGGTAAAGGTTCGACGGGCAAGAGCTCTGCTAGTCAGGGGGAAGACGGTTCAAGTTTACTCTCCTATTTTGCCAACGTCAATTATAATTATAACCAGCAATATTACTTATCGGGTATTGTACGTCGCGATGGCTCCTCTCACTTTATTGGGAATAATAAATGGGGAACATTCTATTCTGTTTCAGCAGGATGGAATATGGATACGGAAGAGTTTATTAAAAATATAGAGAATATCAGTAAATTGAAGCTTCGCTCCGGATACGGTTCTATCGGGAATCAGGAAGTTCCAAACTATGCTTATCTGGATCGCTATTCCGCCAATTATTTTTATACGTTCGGAGGAGCTGCTAACAACGGATATTCTCAAACTTCACTCGGAAATGTCGATTTGAAATGGGAAACCAGTAATCAGTTTAATGTAGGGTTGGATCTGGAAATGTTCAAGGGAACATTTGGTGTAAGCCTTGATTATTATTACAAGATTACCAAGGATATGTTGGTACAGGCTGCATTGCCACCTTCCATCGGAGATGCCAGTGCCCCCTGGATCAACAGTAAAGGAAACATGATGAATACAGGTATCGATCTTGAATTATTCTTCAGGCAGAAATATAAAGACGGCGGCTTTAATATCTCCTGGAATGGCGGAATTATTAAAAATAAAGTGCTCAATATTGATGCTCCATATCCAGGGGGGATAGTCGATACTGGAGTATATGCCACCAAGACTGATGTTGGTCAACCTGTCGGATCCTTTTACCTGTACCAGATGGCCGGAATATTTCAAAATCAAGCGGATGTATTGACTTCAGCCTACCAGGGTAAAAATGTACAACCCGGTGACGTGAAATATGTAGATCAGAATCATGATAATGTTATTGATGCAAAGGACCGTGTTTTTATGGGAAGTGCCATACCTACTATTACAACAGGACTTAATCTTTCCGGAAATTACAAAGGGTTTGATGTACTGGTATTCTTCCAGGGAGCTTTTGGACAAAAGATATATTCACAGGTAAATTATGATATTGAAGGGTTTTACCGTGGATTTAATGTTACCGAACGTTATTATAAAGAACATTGGACCGGTGAAGGGACTTCCAATAACCAGCCACGAGCTTCCTGGGCTGCTAAAGCAAATAATGTAAAGGCTTCTTCCCGCTTTTTGGAAGATGGTTCCTACCTGCGCCTGAAGAATGTGCAATTGGGATATACCATTCCAAATACTAAAAAGTTTAAGATTCAAACAATACGGGCATATGTGGCTGCTACAAATCTGCTCACCTTTACTAAGTATACAGGACTGGATCCGGAAATGACAGTCAGTACAAATTCTGCCTCAGAAGGTGATCGTGCCAACGGAATTGACTGGGGTACTTACCCGACAGCCATTACATATACTTTCGGACTGAATATATCCTTTTAATTAATTCAAATGCAAAATTCATAATTGTATGGCTAACGATCTTCAATTATTTAAAATGAAAACAATCATGAAAAAGATACTTTATATACTCGTTGTAGCAGTGCTTGGTTTGCTTTCTTCCTGCTCAGATTTTTTAACTGCGGAACTAAAAGGGGATTATACTTCTGCCAACTACTATACAACCCCGGAGTCTGCTACCATGGCAGTTACAGGGATCTATAACTCATTGTACGGCAATACGCTCTGGATATTCGGGGATGTAGCCTCGGATGATGCCGTGAAAGGTGGTAATGCAGGTGATCAGGCTGACATAAACGCGATAAATGATTTCTCGGCTACTGCTGACAACGGGGTTTTGAATGTATTCTGGAAATCCTCCTTTGAAACGATTGCCAGGGCCAATAACGCCATTACGTATATAGCCCCAATGGGCTTTGACGCTGTTTTAAAGAACAGGCTGGTTGGGGAAGCTAAATATTTACGTGCTTATTCATATTTTAATCTGGTAAACATTTTCGGGAAAGTGCCCTTAAAGCTGGAGCCTCAACTTACTTCGGCCACAATTAATGTACCTTTAAGCGAAGTGACAGCTATCTATGCCCGGATTGAAAAGGATTTAACTGAAGCCATTGCTGTGTTGCCTGCAACCTATCCAACCGGTGATGCAGGAAGGGTTACTTTAGGAGCGGCTTATGGGCTATTGGCAAAAGTAGATCTTTATCAACAGAAATATACTAATTGTATCACAAACATTCAGGCATTGGAGAATCTGCATCAATATAAATTACTTGCCAGTTACTCCAGCTTATTCAAACCGGGAGCTGAAGACAGTACGGAAGTGATTTTTGGAATCCGGTATGCAAATACTACTGTATCATCTATCGGAAATGGATTAAATGTATGGTTTGCCCCGGCAACAGAGGGGGGGTATTATTTTAATGCTCCTACCCAAAATTATGTGGATGCATTTGTCCAGAAAGCCATTGATGGATCTGACGATCCAAGATTGGATGCTTCCATTGGGCGGGATGGGAAACCCTGGTTTGATAATACCACTTTTTCTTCTTCGTGGTCCGAAGCTACGGGCTACCTGGTAAAGAAATATGATGAAAATAGCATAGTGGGAGCCTCCAAAAGCCAGTCTACCGTTCCATATCATTCTATGCGTTATGCGGACATTTTACTTATGAAAGCAGAAGCCTTGAATGAAATCGGAGGTGCAACTGCTGTGTCAGACGCAGCCGTTGAAGTAAATAAGGTACGTTTGCGGGTTAATCTTGCCCGAGATTCCACTACAACCACACAATCTGATATGCGGATTGTCATTCAGAACGAACGACGCAAGGAACTTGGTTTTGAATTTCACAGATTCTTTGACCTTATGCGTTGGGGGCAGGCAACAGCGGAAACAGCATTGGGAACTGATTTCAAATGGATAGCCCCACGTTTTTATTTTCCAATTCCACAATCGGAAAAGGATACCAACAAAGCATTAAAATAATTTAAATACTAACTCTCAATTTAATAATCAACATTTAATTTAAAAATCATGAAAACAAATCTTTTCAAAAATGCATTTATTGCATGTGTGTCCATCGCCCTTTTCGCAGCAGTCATTACCGGCTGCTCCAAAACGGATAACCCGGTTACAAAGGCTGATCAAACGAAGTTGACAGCTTTGGTGGACTCTTGTAGTTCCCTTATAACCAGTTCTACAGTAACAACCGATTACCCTGCTGCAGCGATCACAGCATTTCAAACCGTATTGACAAATACTAAAACAGCTGCATTGGTAACTACAATTACTCAAACCGCTGTTGATAACCTGGCAGTGAACTTAAGGGCTGCAAAAACTACATTTCTGGCCGCAGCTTATGGAGCTATTCCTGTTGCTAACCTGATAATGGGCTTAACTTTTGATGAAACTGTAACAAACAACCAAATAACAACCGAAGGTAAAGGTTGGACAGCTAAATTAACTGCCGGAGCGTCGCAGGTCTTTGGAACGAATACTGGAATGCCAACATTTGTTACCGGTAAAGTAGGTAAAGCAATTCATTTTGGTTTGGGTTCGCATTTAGAAGTCAGTGATTATAATGCTGGTTCTCTTCAAGGAAGTCAATTGTCAGTATCTGTATGGGTAAAGCCTGATTCGACAAGAGCTGGAAACTACATTATGTCATATAATTATTGGAACTCATGGAAATTCAATCTTCAAGAAGCTAACAAACCATTTTTCACTGTCACTACTGCTGCTGGTGGAACTGATGCTGATAATGAAGGTGGAGGTATTGCAGCTAATGGAACCTGGACACAACTCGTAGTTAGTATGAATTTAACAACAGGTACATTGACTTTTTATATTAATGGAATGAGCACAATGGTATGGGCAACTGGAACTGATAAAGTAAAACCTAATCTTTCAGGAGTAATTAAAGCATACGGCACTGTATTGCCATTAATGATCGGTGCATGTACTACTTACGCCGAAGTAATTGCTAAATGGGATTGGGTCACACCTCCAATTAAACCTCAAGGTTGGGATTATTTCATTGGTTCCATGGATGAACTGAAAGTTTATAACGTTGCATTGACCGATGGTCAGGTAGCCAAATTGTATAAAGACGAAAATAAGTAATTAGTATTATTCGTTCATCTTTAAAAGGGACTTGATCTTATTCGTAAGTCAGGTCCCTTTGTTTATTTCGTGAATGTAATTTTCAGCTTCACATTTTTACTTCACCACATTATCATATCATCACATTATCACATTATGTTCCGCCACATACTAAAATATTTAATCATTTTCATGACATTACAGGTTACTGCCCAAACAGTACCGGAACAGTCGTGGTGGAAAGAAACCGTCTTTTACCAGATCTATATGCCTTCTTTTCAGGATAGCGATGGCAATGGAGTAAGTGATTTCAATGGCATGACTTCCCGACTGGATTACCTGCAGTCACTGGGAATCAAAGGCATCTGGCTTACCCCTTTTCTTGTTTCACCGAAAGTGGATAACGGCTATGATGTAGCTGACTACTATCAAATAGATCCCGTTTATGGTAAAATGGGTGATTTCAATAAATTTTTATCAGAAGCTCATAAACGGGGAATAAAAGTTATTATGGATATGGTGCTCAATCATACCTCCACTGACTGCAAATGGTTTAGGGAGTCCCGTAAATCAACCGATAACCCGTATCGCAACTATTATATATGGAAAGAAAAACCCAATAACTGGGAATCCTTTTTCGGAGGTGGTGCCTGGATGCTGGATACCCTTACCAACCAGTATTACCTGCATAAATTTGATGTCCGGATGGCCGATCTGAACTGGTCGAACCCAGTGGTGATAAAAGAAATACAGAAAATACTCCGTTTTTGGCTGGATAAAGGCATTGATGGCTTTCGTTTTGATGTGATCAATTTTATCAATACAGATAAAGTGACAACTGATAATCCGGTGAAAGATGGAAAGCAACAACATGAGTATGATATCAATCAGCCCGGGGTAAAAGCTGCCATCGCCCTTATTAAGTCAACAGTCAATGAATACAAAGATCGCTTTACGGTAGGTGAAATAGGGAGTGATCAAATTGAGGTGTTGAAACACTATCAGTCGCCTCAACTGCTGGATGTGGTATTTAATTTTAATTTCGGAAGTATCCCTTCTTTTTCGGTAGAACGTCTTTTCAACGAGTTACAAAGCATGGAGAAAAATATGCCGGGTTATTCGACCCTTTTCTTTGGGAGCCATGATAATCCACGGTTGATGGATCGCCTGGCAGGTGGAAATGCAGAAAGGGCAACAGCACTGGCAGCACTTATGCTGATGGCAAAAGGCGTACCTTTTATTTATTATGGTGAAGAAATTGGCATGCAGAATATCCTTGCAAACAGCCATGATGAAATTGCAGATATACAGGGTCGTAATTTTTATAAGCTGGCACTCGAAGTCGGTAAATCAAAAGAAGAAGCTTTGAGTGAAGGAAACAATCATAACCGTGACAAATCACGCAGCCCCATGCAATGGGACGATAGTCCGAATGGCGGTTTTACTGCCGGATTGCCATGGATTAAATTGAATGAGAATTATCGGGAAGTAAATGTCAGCAGGGAATTGCAACAGCCGAATTCCATGTTGAACACCTACAAGGCATTGTTGACTCTTCGGAATAATGAAAAAACTCTTCAATACGGAAGCTATGAAAAACTGGAAAGAAATAATGATCTTATCAGTTTCACTCGATCGTATAAAGGGGATAAAGTAACAGTCATTCTAAACTTTGGGAAACAACAAAGCGTTGATATTCCGAAAGAAGCAATAGTACTGATGGGTGATAGTCAGTTGAAGATGAATGAGTTTTTGATGTACCGGTTAACTTTACCAACTGAATAACTTTATCTAACACCAATAGAAATGAAACGAATATTATTTACCGCTCTTATTATTGGAACTCTTCTGGCAGCTAATGCTCAACAGATATCCATTCCCCGTATCGACCTGATGCCCAATATGCCTGCCCCTTACGTGATGCGTGACTGGAAGAAGGTTGCCCTGAACTACGATAACTTTGTTTTCGATGTAAGTAAAACCGGTACCTATATGCCTCTTTCAACTGTGAGTTCAACTGCCAATGGTATAAATTATCCATCCATTAAAAGAATTTCATTGGATTCATATGTCGGGCAAACGGATCATGGAAGGGTGGCGGAAGCCATCAACATCCTGCCTGCTGTAGTGGGGGCTTCTTTGGTAGGGGTGGATAAAACAACGCAATTGAATACCAACTGGGTGGGGAAAGTAAAAGACTTTTTTAATAAACAAAATGGAGAAAATGTCTATCTGAATAATTATTCCACCACTACAGGCAGCGACTGGTGGTACGAGATCATGCCCAATGTGTTTTTTTATCAGTTGTATTCCCTGTACCCAACGGTTGATGCTGATTTCTCGACTCAATTCACCACGATTGCCGACAGGGAATTGGGAGTTCTGAAAAAACTGGGGGGAACCGTGCAACCATGGAATCCGCCTTTAATGAATTATAGAGCCTTTAATTTGCTTACAGACACTTTCAATGCCACCAGTGTTCCTGAACCTGAAACAGCGGGTTCTGTATCGTGGATCATGTACCAGGCCTATGTGCAAACCCATAACCCAAAATACCTCGAAGGGGCTGAACTGGCACTTGACTTCCTTCAAAGCTGGACCACCAATCCTTCGTACGAAATACAACTTCCTTATGGTATCATTACCGCTGCGCGCATGAATGCCGTGGAAGGTACGAATTACGATATTCAAAAAATGATGAACTGGACATTTTCTTCGGGACTGAATACTTTGCGTGGCTGGGGCACCATTACCGGTAATTGGAACGGGTATGATGTTTCAGGGTTAATTGGCGAAGCCAATGATGGAGGAAATGATTATGCTTTTAGTATGAACGGATTCCAGCATGCAGCGGCCCTGGCCCCTGTAGCCAGATATGATAAACGCTTTGCCCGGGCATTGGGAAAATGGTTGTTGAACCTGGCTAATGCAAGCCGCCTGTATTACAGGAATGCACTGCCACAGGCGAATCAGGATGCTTCCGGTTTTACATGGTCAGCTGCAAACGATACAGCATCCTGCATTCCCTATGAATCAATAAAACAAACCCTGAACGGTATTTCCCCTTTTGCAACCGGAGATGCTCTCGGCGGAGGCGGAGCAACTACCAACCTATCCCTTTACAGTGGTTCGAGTGTGGGATACCTGGCTTCCGTCATCTCAACAACAAATGTAACAGGAATTCTCCAAATCGACTTAAATAAAACCGATTTCAGAGGAGATAAGACCTATTCTGCTTACCTGTATTATAACCCGACTGCAACTTCCCAATCCATACAACTGACTTTACCATCAGGTAATTTTGATGTGTATGATGTTATAACAGAATCCGTGTTAACTGCAAATGCTACCGGTACCATTAATTTTACAATTCCCTCCGATAGTGTACGTGAATTGATTGTTTATCCTCCAGGAAATGTACCGGAAGTAAAAGGGCGTATAAAATCAGTAAATGGTCATGTAATCGATTATCACGTAGGATATAATTATTCCAATCCATTACGGATTAAGGCATTTTCAGTCTCCGATACCATCGTTCAAAAACTGAAATTACTACAACTTTATTGTCTTCCCGAAAATGAGGCTTCAGCGAACCTTTCCTTTCAATGGTTTCAGGATAATGTGCCGGTGGGAACTACCACCACCGGAAACTATACCTGGGTTGCTCCCGGAACTCCCGGGGTGGTTCAGTTGACCTGTAAGATATCTGTTAACGGTGATACCGTTACATCAACTCAGGTGCCGGTAAAGGTGGTTGATCAGATTATTCCACTGCCGGTCATTTCAGCTATCTCATTTTCAACGGATATGCCCTTTGATATTTCTTCAACGCTTACAGCTTCTGCCATTCTCAATACTCCTGATGTAACGTACTCCTGGAGTTCAAATTATGGAACTCTGACCAATACACTGACTGCATCACCTACCTGGATACTTCCCGGTGCTCCCGGAATATATGCCATTACACTTTCAGCTACCAATGCAACAGGAACAACGACATTTACAAAATCAGTCTTAATAAAGGATTTTAAGGCGCTCCAGGAGCCAATACCCCTCATTTATTATCCATTTAACGGAGATGCCAAAAATAAGGCTCAAAATGCGTTAAATGGCGTTTCTGTGGGTGCAATCTCAACTACGGGAGCCGATGGTGTTGTCAACGGGGCGTATTCATTTCCATCAAGTGACTCCTACATCTACACACCAAACGATGCAGCTCTGAATTTTCAGGATAAAATAACCATATCTTTCTGGGTAAAGCCCGATGCCCTTCCAAACAGCGAACAGTTTATGTTATCTCATGGCAGCTGGGAAGAACGGTATAAAATATCCATTATCCCCAATCAGAAGGTTCGTTGGACAGTGAAAACCAATGTTGCAACTGTTGACCTGGATGCCGACAGCATTCTTAAGATTGGTAAATATGACCATTACACTGCAGTCTATACCGGCTATTCGATGGAATTATACCGCAATGGAAACCTGTCAGCATTTATCCCACAAACAGGATTGATACAGACAACCCAAAAGAGCATTACCTTCGGTAGAAAGGATGAAGGAACCACCCTCTATAATTTTGTCGGGGCTGTAGATGAAGTCAGAATTTATGATACCGAACTATCCCCTTCTTTGCTTAAACTTTTGCCCGGAACTTTTAAACTTAAAGCAACCGGTGTTGATACTGTTATCTCTGTGATGAAAATACTACCGAATCCGTTTGTCAATGAATTTACGGTGATTTTACCTACCGGAGAAACCATCAGTAAAAAAGAAGTGTTTGACTTACTTGGAAAAGCTGTTTTCCTTTCGGCAGATTCTTCGCCAACCGTTCAACTTACCAACCCAAATGGATTTTATATAGTGAGAATAACCACCGGCACAGGAAAACAATATAAAGCAAAGATGATCAAGAAGAGTTGAACAAACCCCAAAACATACGCAGTATTTTTGGGCGTTTTGTTGATTAAGTTGATAAAGTTGATTGAGTAAAATGGTTGATTGAGTAAAATGGTTGATTGAGTAAAATAAGTTGATTAAGTACTATGAGAGTTTTCTCGAAGACTCTAAAAATATTATGAAAACGCTTTTGTGTACTTCGTACGACAAAAGGTTTTTTCGACAAAAGGTTTTTTCGACAAAAAGTTTTTAAGTTACAAACTAACCCATATAAACATTCCCCATGAAATACAAACATTATCCATTCCTGCTTCTTTTATTTTTTGTTATAACACCTCTTTCTGCCGGTGAGTTGAACCTCAGACTCAGGGGAGACTCCATAAAAGGTTTTTTTGTCGATGTATTTTATGGTTCTGTCTCAGTATCTACAGGGGAGAAGACAGGTGATTTAAATCTGGTATTCGAAAATGAAGATCGTTCTATTCGTGAGAACGTAAACAATTGGAAAAGTACTTCGGCGGTTCAAACAGGTAAAGGGATTATCCTGAAAGGTGTTGTCAGGCTCTCTGCTCTTGAAACTGATATTATGATTGCTGTTACCTATGATATTGTCAATAAGAACGTAGTTGAAAAACACATAGACCTTCGGCAGACGAATTTATCACTGCTTTATTATTCTATCAGCACATCGTTGACATCATCCGGATCTCCTTCCCGTTTCTGGAGTTTTGATAATGCAAATAACAAGGGTGGTGTGGCGCATGAATCGTATCCTGCCGCAGGTTATATGCTCGGCGATTCATTGTGTGTGGGGTTGCTTACTGATGCCGGTAACCGGAACCTGTGGACCCGCAACATTCGTCGGCGCCCTTCTTCCGGTGGAGTAGGGTTCAGGGCCATTCAGGAAATCTGTGATGCCAACCTGTACCGCCTGGCATCATTAGATGACCGGACCTCCGGAGATAATTTTGTCAGACTAACCTTTGGTGAACTTTCGGACTTTAATCACCCTGTTCAAAAAATCAGCTACAAAACCCCTGAGATTAAGAACTGGAAATCGTATGAAGGTGCTGAACTTAAACAGGTAAAAGAGATTTATATCCTCAAAGGCAATAAAGCAAGCACCGATATGGCAGGATTCCGCTTGCCCTACCAACTTCCTGATGGGTTTTATACCGTCCGGTTTAAACACCGTTCTGCTTTTCCTGTTACTCTCCGCTTATGGAAAAAGGAGGGTACTTCCGCCAACGATGTACAGGGATTTCATTATCAAACCAACATACCCTCCTCTGCAACCAGGTGGACGGAGCTGGAAGAAACTGTTTTTCTGGCGAATACCGAAGGGGGAATCACGAATCTGTTGATTGCAGCGTCAGGATTGAAAGCCGGGAGTCCTTATCAGTTGGAGATAAAAGACTTCGAAGTGATCCAATCGGTAGCCCATGAACAACCTTATCATCAACTCCTGTCAGGAATACAAAATACGAAACGTACTTTTATATTTGTTGTACCCGCCAAACCAACCCTTCATGATGTACGGCTGGCCTCCCAGGTCTGTCTGGCAGATGGGTTGCGGTTCAAAGGAACTACTGAAGAGAAATGCCTGTATTCCTGTTACCAGATGTTGATGTGGATCACCAGTGCCGGTAATTTTAAACCGCTGAGTGTGCCCAGTATCAATTATGCCCCCGATATGTACAACCGTGATTCGTTCTGGAGCATGATGGGAACGTATAACAAAGAAAGCAGTGAAGCGATATTCAACGAATGGGCAGCCACGCAGAATGAAGCGGGTACCATTGGAACCATTATCACCCCTTCCATGGGAAGTAAAGAACTGAAAGGGAATGATGCTACCCTTGAATTTCTGTGGTTTGCACTGGTGAATAAACGTTTGTACGGAACACCTCCACCAATGGATAAAATCACCAAAGCATTCCACTACATTCTGAATGAACTGGATGCCGACGGGGATGGCATATGCAGTGCACGTTTCGTACTCGGTCAAAATGACTGCGTGGAATATCCCGACCGCACTTCCGACCTTTCAGTCAACCAGGGAATGCTGGCAGTTACACTACGGGTGGCAAAGGAGCTGGGAATGCCGGTATCAAATGAAACGATCGAAAAAGCCAATGCAGGATACCGGGCGTTCTATGATAAAGACAGAGGATACCTGATCGACAACCGAAAATATCCTTATGTGATCACGTTCAATTCTTTGTTGCCCGAATTTGTTTCCCTGTGGTTATTCAACACCCCCATTCTGACCTCTGAAATGGTAAATACTACCCTGGATAAAGTACCTGTCAAAAACGGATATTCCCCGTTGATCTTTCATGTTACGGATACTTATTTCACTCAGGAAAACAAACCTTTCTCACCCAACCTGTTTTGGGATAACGGGATTTATTACAATGCCGGTAGCTGGATGCGCGAAGAAGTCTGCGGTTATGTGAGTGGTATGAAACATGGATGGAAGCCTGCCGGACAACGCATTAAAGACCGTCTGAAAGCAGAGATCACTCTGAACCCCGATGAACCGTTCAGTCATGAGTTTCTGCCCTACGACCTTTCGGTACCCGGTTGCTGGTGGCCCAGTACACGGGTCTTTTCGTGGAATGTATTTGTATTGCGTGCCCTCGAAGTGGCTGGTATGCGTACCCCGGATGAAGATCCTGACTACCTGAAAGATTGTATACTTGCTAAAAAACAGGCAGGGAGAAACGAATGAACACGTTACTGACAAGACCAATTAAATAATTCATTTTTCCTTATGAAAAGAACGCGGAATATACATTCGCGTTCTTTTCATTAATATGATTATCCGAAATGTGTCCTGCTATAAATTTGCTTTTTTGAATTAGTCGCCCTCCCACTTGGTGTAGCTAGCAGGCACCTGTTCGTGTACAGTGGGGGTGCGACTAACATAAAAGGCTTCTCACACCTTTTAGTCGCACTCCCACTTTATATGCTAAATCATTATCATGAGAATAGAAAGTGGGAGGGCGACAATGCTCAATGTCGCCCTCCCACATAATAAGCTAAATCGTTATCAGGAGAATAATAAGTGGGAGGGCGACTATGCTTTATGTCGCCCTCCCACTTGGTGTAGCTAGCAGGCACCTGTTCGTGCACAGTGGGAGTGCGACTAAAATAACATGCTTCTCTCACCTTTTAGTCGTACTCCCACTTTATATGCTAAATAATTATCAT
>Ga0302286_10002067_pt1 | contig 14255 bp, 10 predicted proteins | sample III_Fen_E2_3_FD_198765 | JGI IMG/M metagenome (GOLD analysis project Ga0302286, IMG submission 198765) | Peat permafrost microbial communities from Stordalen Mire near Abisko, Sweden - III_Fen_E2_3 | ecosystem: Environmental > Terrestrial > Soil > Wetlands > Permafrost | place: Sweden: Abisko...
AACATTAAAACTCAACTTTATTTTGACAATGAAGATCGTGAGCGACTGATTTTGGAAACCAACGCTGAGAAACTTGGCATTTTCTCATTGAAAAAGAAAGATGGATCATTGGTTTGGATGGAAGGACATGGCTGGCATATCAAAGATGAGGAGGGCCGGATTCTTTTTCATGAAGGGGTATTACGTGATGTGACCGAGCGGAAACTGGATGAAATACAGCTGCAGAAGTATTCAGATGAATTGGAGGAACTCAACGCAACCAAGGACAAGTTTTTCTCTATCATTGCCCACGACCTGAAAGGGCCATTCAACGGTATTGTAGGCTTCAGTGAGATTCTGAAAGACGAGGCAAGGCAATTGCACATTGAAACGATCCAGGAATATGCAGGGCTTATTTACACCACATCGAAAAACACGTACCACCTTCTTGAAGACCTATTGGACTGGGCACGAATACAGCAATCGCATATGCCTTTTCAGCCGGATACGATCTTCCTGCAAAAAATCGTGAACGAAGAAATTGAACTTATGGTTCAAAAAGCAACCAGCAAAATGATTTCGGTCATCAATCGTATTCCTGAAAACCTGATCATTTCAGCCGATGAATATATGATGAAGACCGTTCTACGGAATTTAATTTCGAATGCGATAAAATTCACTTCGTCCAATGGGACGGTTGAAATCAAGTCAGAAATCAGGCAGGATGAACTGGAAATATCGGTCAAAGATTCCGGGGTTGGCATTCGAAAAGAAATTATTGAGAAAATATTTAAAATCGACTGCAATTATACCAGTCGCGGAACCGATAATGAAACAGGAACAGGGCTTGGTCTTATACTTTGTAAAGAATTTGTAGAAAAACACGGAGGCAGGATATGGGTTGAAAGTGAAGAAGGAAAAGGAAGCGAGTTTAAACTTACCATTCCTTTATTGGTATGAACCGGGTATTCTTGCTGATCACTGGGTTGAATAAAAATAAATAGTCCATAATATATGAATCAAATCTACCACATATTACTTGTTGAAGATGAACCTTTGGATGCAGATCTAAATATTAAAGAGATCAGAAAGATATTACCGGATTCTGTGTTTGAAAGGGTTGACTGCGAGATTGATCTTGTTTCTAAACTAAGACAATATTGCCCTGAAATAATAATCTCCGATTACAATATGCCTTCTTTTAGCGGACTCGAAGCTTTGAAGATTGCAAAGGAAATATATCCAGAGATTCCTTTTATTATCGTTACCGGTTCAGTAAATGAAGATACTGCGGTGGAATGCATGAAGGCCGGGGCATCTGATTACGTGTTGAAAGAGTCCTTAAAACGGCTCGGACCTTCGGTATTGAATGCTCTGGAACAAAGTAAGATCCGCAAAGAGCGAATAGAAGCCTTTGAAACCATTAAACTGAATGAAGTTAAGTACAGGTATATGTTTCACAATAACCCGCAACCCATGTGGATTTATGATGTGGAAACTCTGGATTTTCTGGAAGTAAATGAAGCCGCTCTAAATTACTATGGGTATAGCCAGGAAGAATTTCTTTCCATGAATCTGAGAGATGTCCATCCTGAAAGTGAAATTACAAAACTGCTCCTTGATATTGAAACTACCGACACTCAAATAAGTCAGACATATGATTGGATTCATAAAAAAAAGGATGGTGAACTTATTCCAGTCGAGGTTGCTTCATATCCGATCATTTTTAACCAGCGAAACGCCAGGCATGTTTTAATCAACGCTATCGCTGAACGGAAAAAGGTCGAAGAGAAGCTAATCAGTGAACGAAAAATGCTTCGCACATTGATTGATAATCTTCCGGCAACCATCTATGTGAAAGATGCTGAATGCCGGAAAATCATAGCCAACCGGGCCGATCTGGATATTGTTGGTGCCCTGTCGGAAGAAGAAGTTCTTGGGAAAACTGATTTGGATACTTTTAACAATGAAATTGGACAACGGGGTTATGCGGATGATCAAAGAGTAATTTATACAGGATTTCCCGTCTTAAACAGGGAGGAAGATTTCTACGATGCCAAAGGTGTTCAGCGATGGTTGCTCACTTCAAAAATTCCACTTCCGGGAGAAAACGGAAAGATTATCGGGTTGGTTGGAATCGGACGTGATATCACAGAGCAAAAACAAGCCCAGGAGAAGATACTGAAATTATCGAAAGGGATAGAGCAAAGTTCGGCAACTATTGTGATAACCGATATCCAGGGCAATATTGAATATGTGAATCCCGCTTTTTGTATTACAACCGGATATTCTGAAGAAGAAGCAATTAATCAAAATCCAAGAGTTTTAAAATCAGGTTCTCACCCTGCCGAATTCTACTCTGATATGTGGAGAACCATTGTATCGGGTAAGGTTTGGAAAGGCGAGATTCATAACAAAAAGAAAGACGGTACACAATTCTGGGAATGGGCAACCATTACTGCCATTAAAAATGACAAAGGCGAAATAACCAACTATATAGCGATTAAGGAAGACATTACTGATCGAAAAAAGATGCAGGCTGAACTGATCGAAGCTAAAGAAAAAGCAGAAGAAAGCGATCAGTTGAAATCAGCCTTTCTGGCAAATATGTCGCACGAAATCAGAACACCCTTAAACAGTATTATTGGCTTCTCTGAATTATTGGGTGATTCGGATTTTGACCAGGAACAGAAAAATGAATTTATCACAGCAATTATTGAGAACGGAAACAGTCTGCTATTGATTATCAGCGATATCATGGACTTTTCAATGTTGGAATCACGTCAGATGAAAATCAGGAAAGAAATCATCTCGGCTCAAAAATTATTAAACGATATTAGGCGGGATTTTAGTAAAAAGGCGAGTCAAAAAGGAATTGAAATCAGGTTCGAACAGTTGTTAAATGAAACTGATGTCTTGATTGAGAGTGATATTTACCGCATCACACAGATTTTTAATAATCTGATCGGTAATGCATTAAAGTTTACCTCCAACGGGTATATCGAAATTGGGTATAAGTTACTGGGCGAGATGGTTGAGTTTCATGTAAAAGATACCGGTATCGGTATTGCGTCTGAATATCATCATACCATTTTTGAACGTTTCAGGCAAATTGATTCGGCCAAGACACGAAAATATGGTGGAAATGGCCTGGGATTAGCGATTTCTAAAAATCTTGTAAAACTCCTGGGTGGAGATATTTGGGTAAAATCAGAGGTGGATAAGTATTCTGAATTCTATTTTACCATTCCAGTGAAGGCAGATCAAAGGTCTAATTAATATGGGTTCGTCAAATAATAGAAATTAGCAGATTGGAAAAAACTTATATTAGTTTTGCTAAAATTATTACAGGAGTATGATTCCAGGAAACAAGCATTTTACCGAGAGCGACCGTATTTTTTATTCGGATGGTTACCGCATTGCCCAATCGGCTATTGAAAAAGGATTTTCAGACCAGGCTTTATTCAAGGCTATTGAATCGATGTATGAGGCTATTGATGGACTTAATGATTCAATTATAGCTTCGGCAAAACGACTAAATTCGGCCGTATCGTGTTATAAAGGATGTCATTGGTGTTGCCATCAGGCCGTTTTTGCCAATTCCTACGAATTACATTATTTAGGAACGAATATAAAGAAGAAGTTTAGTTCGGAAGAAGTTTCAGCAATTAGTAAACGAACAGAGCACAAATATTCAATGACATTAAATTTGAATGATGACGAGGTTCTAAATTACAAAGCTCCCTGCCCCTTACTTAAAAATGATGCATGCAAGATATATGATTCCAGGCCAATGGCCTGCAGAATTTATCTTTCGACCAAACTGGAAACCTGTCTTGAGTTTTACCACAACCCTGAACATAAAACCAATTATCCTGCATTGATTGACTTTCCATTAAGAGCTGGACGGATGATGAATGAAGGTTTTAGAAGTGCGTTAAAAGGATTTGGTATAGAAACCACTGAATTCAGATTTGAAAACGGGCTAAGAATTGTTTTGAATAATGATCAGTCATATTTCTGATAAACAGATCGATAGCTGTTGGTGGAACAGCAAGAGTAATAATTACAGCTTGAACATGATTAATGTTCATAACTCCACAAAATAGAAAAAGCTCTAGATTTAAATCATTGTATAACAATACACTTAATGACATATAAAGTTATCAACAATTGTTAATAACATCAGTTTGCAAACAGTTTAATCAAAAACGACAAAACGCTTGACTTTCAGTATCTGAATGTATTAAATTTATATCATCAGATGAGCGATAAAAAGCCGCTTTGAATGAATGGAAAGGGGAAAAAGTGCTTAAGTGTACTTCGAACCCAATCATCCGAATCTTCTGATTCGCTTTCACTAGAAGCTGAAGTTCGAACCGAAACATGATATGTCAGGTTCATCATCAGATTGGAGATCGCTAAAACGTTCACTAAAATGTTGATTCAAAAAGGGAGGAAACAATAAGATGCTTTGGTTTCTTTATTGTCAACTGAAAATGAAATGATCTTCGGATACAAAGTAGTTTTTCGTCTGTTGTCAGTTTGCAAAAACAGATACATTAAGAGGCGACCAAGATGAAACTTTGTTCGGGAAGGCATTTCTTCGGAAACGCTGAACGAACGGCTGGAACGTGATGCTTTAACCGGCATTACAGGAAAGCTTAAGGCTATGAAAAATGGTTGAAGAAACCGGATGAATCAGCCAGCTTTAATAACCGTAGTCTGACACTTAGTATAACTTTCGGGTTTGCTAAAGGTGAATGGGAACTTTCCTCAAAAGATTGTTCCCATTCGTGTTTTAATGAAGTCGCTGCATTTGACTGATAAGTTCATTTTTTCGGAGGTAATTTTATTACTTTTGTCTCTTCGAAAAATAACCAGAACGTGAAAAGAGATAATATCGAAGAGATTTTCAACAAATTCTCTGAACTAAATGTGTTGATTATAGGTGATGCAATGGTCGACAGTTATTTATGGGGAAAGGTTGACCGAATTTCTCCTGAGGCACCTGTACCCATCGTAACGGTTACCAAGCAGGAGAACAGACTTGGTGGGGCAGGAAATGTTTCGCTCAACATACAAGCCCTGGGAGCAAATCCATTTCTGGTTTCAATAATCGGGGATGATGAGAAAGGCAGGATTTTCGGTGAATTAATGCAGGAAAATCACTTAAATAACGAAGGCATCTTTGTGGATGAGACCCGAATGACTACCGTTAAGACCAGGATAATCAGCGGAGGGCGGCAGATATCGAGGGTTGACCAGGAAGTATCTACCATGATTGATCATGAGTTCGAAATAGAAATATTTGAGAGAATTAAGGCAATTATTGATAAGGTTCATATCCATATTGTCATATTTGTTGATTACGATAAAGGATTAATATCTCAATGGTTAATTAAAAATGTAATTGAACTGGCAAAAACTAAAAATATTCTTACCGTAGCTGATCCAAAGAGAAGAAATTTCGATAATTATCAACAGGTGGATCTGTTTAAGCCAAACTTTAATGAGTTTAAAGATGGTCTGAAATTACAGATTGAAAAAACAGACATGGAGGAATTAAAGATAGTCTCTGAAAATTTCAAGAAGGATAATCAAATTGGATTGTTGTTTATCACCTTATCTGAATTGGGAGTATTTCTGACCAATGGTGTTAAACAGAATTATTATCCTGCTGAAGTTCGGGCTATCGCTGATGTGTCTGGAGCAGGGGATACTGTAGTTGCCGTAGCCAGCCTTTGCCTGGCGGCCGGCTTACCTATTCCATTTATGGCTCAACTTGCAAATCTGGCAGGAGGATTGGTTTGCGAAAAACTTGGAGTGGTAACAATTAATTTAGAACAATTAAAAAACGAAGTAAAAAAGATCCTGATAAATTGATCTATAGATCTTTTAGCTGATTTAAGTTTACATGTTGAATTAGGGAATCTCAATTCGAATCAACCAGAATTAATAATTGTAGGAGGAGTATTTTTTTACTTAAGGCAAGGCATTAAATCACAAAAATATTCACATATAACGAACTGTATTTCAAATTAATACTTGAATATTAAGTTTAATTAATAAATATATTCGACCTGTTTCTGTTTTAAATATTAACTTTGGAACTTACCAAATAGTAGTTTTTGTATGGGAAAAGTAATTTCACTTGCTAACCAAAAAGGTGGAGTTGGAAAAACCACTACTGCAATAAATCTGGCAGCAAGTTTGGCTGTTTTAGAATATAAGGTATTGATTATAGACGCAGACCCCCAGGCTAATGCTACATCAGGAGTTGGGTTTGACGTTAAAAATGTAAAAACAAGCATCTATGAATGTATTATTGATGAACTTGATCCACGAAAAATCATATTAAATACAGCAATCCCGGGATTGGATCTGATTCCTTCACATATTGATCTGGTAGGAGCTGAAATAGAAATGCTTAACCTGCCCAACAGGGAAAAGGTAATGAGGCATGTGATCGAAAAGATCAAAGATGATTACGATTTCATACTCATCGATTGTTCACCTTCACTGGGTTTAATTACTGTAAATTCACTTACTGCAGCTGATTCAGTCATCATTCCAGTTCAATGTGAATATTTTGCACTGGAAGGATTAGGCAAGTTATTAAATACCATAAAAATTATACAGACTAAATTACATCCTGATCTTGAAATTGAAGGTTTTTTGCTGACGATGTTCGATTCAAGGTTGAATTTATCGAATCAGGTAATGGAAGAGGTTAAGAAGCATTTTCAGGAAATGGTATTTGAATCGGTCATTCAACGGAACATTAAACTGAGTGAGGCTCCCAGCTACGGGCAGCCTGCAATTTTATACGATGCAAATTCAAAGGGGGCTTCCAGTTATATGAATCTTGCCCGTGAATTATTGCAAAACAATGGGATGACAAAATTAAAAAATGCAGAAAAAATCATTGAATAAGACCTTTAAACTATGGCAAAAAAGAACGTATTGGGAAGAGGTTTAGGAGCATTAATTGATGGTGCCGACGCCTATTTTGCAAAAGAAGCAGGTTCGTCAATCAATGAAATTGAAATTTCTAAGATCGTTGCGAACCCTTTCCAGCCAAGAACAAAATTCGACGAAGAAGCATTAAACGAATTAGCTTCATCCATAAAGGAATTTGGAATCATTCAACCCATCACCCTACGTATAATTGATGGTGATCAATATCAGATTATTGCAGGCGAGCGAAGATTCAGAGCTTCAAAAATTGCCGGATTAACCACTATACCAGCTTATGTTCGAACAGCTGATGACGAAGGAATGCTCGAAATGGCGCTTGTTGAAAACATTCAGCGAGAAGACCTGGATGCCATTGAAATTGCATTAAGCTATCAGCGATTAATTGAAGAATGTAAACTGACCCAGGAAAATCTGAGTGACCGTGTAGGCAAAAAACGTTCGACGGTAACTAATTATCTTAGATTGCTTAAACTTCCTGCGCGGATTCAAAAAGGGATTGTGGATAAAACCATTTCTATGGGCCACGCACGAGCAGTGGTAAATATTAAGGACCCGGAAATGCAGTTAATGATCTATGACGAAATCATTAAAAATGAGTTCTCGGTAAGAAGAGTGGAAGAAATTGTAAAAAACTACAACGAAGACAATTCGAGCTTTCAATCGGAAGAAAAAAAGATAAAACAAAAATTTCCAACTGAATACCAGGATTTACACAATCATTTAAGCAAATATTTTCAATCCAGGATAGATTTCAGAATGGACCAAAACGGGAAAGGTAAAATTACTATTCCCTTTGGTTCGACAAAAGACCTGGAACGAATATTAGGAATCCTAGATAAAATTGATGCATAGAAAAAAAAATATCAATTCATTAAAGCCGCATGGTGCTTGTATTCTGCTAATCCTGTTCTTAACGACAGGATTTTCTGCCCTTAGCCAGAATGCCGTTAAAGATTCGATTACGGTAAAGAAGACTGTAATTATTCATTCACCAAGAAAAGCAACGATTTATTCGGCAATTTTACCGGGACTTGGTCAGATCTACAACCATAAATACTGGAAGGTTCCGCTCGTATATGGAGGTTTTGCTACCTTAGGATATTTTATTAACTTTAACAACAACGAGTATACAATTTACAGACAAGCATACTCTGATATTATTGATAATGATCCGAACACACATTCTTACTTGAATTTGAAGGTAAATCCGAGTTTTCTGCAAGCTGACAGAATCACTCAATTTACCGATGCATTGAGAGGACAAAAGGATTATTGGAGAAGAAACAGAGATTTGCTTGTTATTGGTACGGCTGTCTTTTATGCGTTAAATGTCATTGATGCCAGTGTTGATGCCCACTTTTTCACATTCGATATGGGCGATGATCTCACCATTAATTGGGTTCCTGCACCTATAATGTGTATGGATAAAAAAGTCATCGGATTTCAATGTAGATTTACATTTTAAGTAGAGCTTATGAGGATATTACAACTGACAGTGATCTTACTAACATTTATCGGGTTAAATACTTTTGGCACCGGTATAAAGAAGGAAAGCCTTCGAAAAGCATGTACAATAAATATTTCTTCATTTGATACCCTTAAAGGTTATGAAAAGTTTTACCATATTCCTGATGAGAATCTGAATAAAATATTTTCAGACAAGTTAGATAGTATGCTGAAAAGCTGGTACGTGCAAAATGCTTTCCTTTTGGATAGTACAGAACTGGCAGAAGCCGATACACTCAAACAGACCCTACCCGATTCCATATACATTCAACGCCTGCAGTCTATGCAGTCGGCCGTTAGCTTATCCTACAACAATACGGTAAAGAACTTCATAACGATGTATACAGTTCGAAAACCCAAACTGGTAGCCATAATGCTTGGATTGGGAAATTACTATTTCCCAATGTTCGAGGAAGCGTTGGCTAAGTATGGTTTGCCTATGGAATTAAAATACCTTCCGATAATTGAATCGGCATTAAATCCTATGGCTAATTCGTCAGCAAATGCTGTTGGACTTTGGCAGTTTATGTATTCTACCGGGAAAATGTATAAACTCGAAATCAGTTCCTTCATTGATGAGCGACGTGATCCGCAAAAGGCTACAGAAGCAGCAGCCCGGTATCTGAGAGATTTATACAGCATCTATAAGGATTGGCATCTTGTCATTGCTGCTTATAATTGTGGCCCGGGTAATGTAAATAAAGCCATTAAACGATGTGGCAATGTTAAGGATTACTGGAAGATTTATTACCGTTTGCCAAAGGAAACACGTGGATATGTACCGGCATTTATTGCTGCAAACTATGTTATGAACTTCTATCAGAGTCATAATATCTTTCCTAAGGCACCTGCCTTTCCAATCATTACTGACACGCTGATGATTAATGATTATCTTCATTTCACTCAGATTTCTGAAGTAATTGGCATTCCAATCGAACAGATCCGTAGTCTGAATCCACAATACCGAAGAGATATTATTCCCGCCGGTAAAGGTAAATCATACAGCCTGGTGCTTCCTCAGGATGAGATTTCAGCATACCTTGAAAATGAAATGACTATTTATGATCACCGACGTTCTGAATTCTTCCCAAACAACGAGATCATTAATCCACAAAACAGCTATGCGGATCAAAGACCAAGTGATATTAAAGGACGCGATAAATTGATTTATACTGTAAAATCAAATGACAACCTTAGTTTAATTTCAGCATGGTTCAGAGTGCGAACCTCCGATTTGAAATATTGGAATAAGATGCACAAAAACTATTTACAGTTAGGTCAGAAAATAGTTGTTTATGTTCCTGAAGGACAGGGCGAATATTACAGCAAGATGGGTAAATTGAGTTATTCAGAGAAACAAAAATCACTAAATACCAAGCCAACAGTCAGGCAGGGTCAGAATCTGACAACTACCATTGATTCCAAACCGCTGGACACATCAACATCTGCAAATACACAGGATACAAAACTGGTAAATATAAATACTGGAGATACGGTCAGGACAAGTGTAAAAGACAGTATCTTAAGGACTACTGAAAAATCAGTTAAGAAAGAATTTGTTTATTATACTGTTCGTAAAGGAGATAATTTCTGGTCAATAGCAAAAAAATTTCCTGGAGTCTCTAATGATGACATTATGAAACTAAATAAAATAAAGATTTCCAACAGCAATGGTTTAAGGGTTGGCCAGGTATTAAAAATTCTTCCAAAAGCCTAATTGACAATCAGTCATAAATATAATATTTCACTGTAGGCAAAAAGCACAATATGAAAAATTGAGTGTCTTCCATACTTTAAACTGCAGAAATTAATTATCAGATGAAAAATGACAACCTATTTGTGAGGTTTTCAATAAACTTAATCAGTCTTTTGATCAGATCCACCCTTGTTTTCTTATTTTTGCTTTGAAATTTAATCAAGGGATATAATTTCATGATTGCATGCAAATTCTGATAACCTGATTATTTTGTCAGGCAAAAATTAACAAACACTGGATTACACAATGAGTTTTCTGTTTCCCGTTTTTCTTTTTGCTTTAATAACACTGGCTATACCGGTAATTATACATATATTTAATTTTAAGCGATTTAAGACACTCTATTTTAGTAATGTATCGCTTTTGAAACGTATTAAACAGGAATCAAAAAAGAAATCTCAACTCAAACAGCTTTTAATTTTAATTGCCCGTATATTAACGATTGCTTCTTTGGTTTTCGCGTTTAGCCGACCTTATATTCCACTCTCAAAAAAAACAGTGAATTCTTCACGGCAAGTGGTTGCTGTATATATTGACAATACTTTTAGCATGAAAGCGGAGAATGAAAAGGGACCATTGCTCGAGCAAGCCAAACTAAAGGCTATTGAAATTGCCAATTCGTATAATTTGAGTACACAGTTTCTGATTGTTACCAGTGATTTCTCATCCGAACATCAGTTTTTGCTCAATAAAGAACAGTTTATTCAGCAGGTTGCAGAAATAAAAGAAAGCCCTCTTTCGCCTAATCTGTCGAATGTATATTCCCAGGCCATCCGTACAATTTCTGCATCAGAAAAAAAGGCCGATAAAACGATTTATGTATTATCCGATTTTCAGAAAAATAGTTCTGACCTGGAATCAATAAAACCTGATTCTTCGGTATGGACTTATTTATTTCCCTTTAAGTCTGAAAAAACTAACAATTTAATGATTGACTCCTGTTGGTTTGACGTGCCGATCCGAAAGATAGGACAGGCTGAAAAACTTAAGGTCCGAATAAAAAATTTATCGGATCAGGCATACCAAAATATTCCAATCCGCCTGCTCATCAATGATTCATTAAGGGCAATTACAAACATCAGTATAAGCGGTCAGGAGGAATCAATCCAGGAACTTAATTACACTAATAATTCGGAGGGAATTCAGCTTTGTAAAGTTGAACTCGATGACTATCCCATAATTTATGACAATTCATATTATTTGAGCTACAATGTTCGTGGAATGCTTCATGCTCTGGGAATTTCGAACCCAATGAATAATGGTTCAACTTACCTTAAGACATTATTTACCAACGATGAATTGGTGAGCTACGATGAGTACCCAGAGAATAATATCCAGATTTCGCAGCTTAAAAACTTTCAATGTATTTTTCTGATTAATAATCAAAAGATTAGCTCTGGATTAAAAAGCGAATTGACTTCATTTGTTGAGCAAGGAGGTTCCTTGGTTATTTTTCCAGACCGGATGAATAACTATTTAGAATACAATACATTGCTTAATTCGCTTAATGGGAAAACTTATGCGGGGTATGATACCTTATCGATAAGTATTGCGGAGATTAATTACGACAATGAATTGTACCAAGAGGTTTTCAAAAAAAAGGAAACAGAAGCCGATTTGCCAGTAATTAAAGGTTCGGTGAATTTTAATGATCAAATGCAAAGATCAGAAATTTCACTGCTAAAATTCAGGAATGGTAAAAGTGCTTTAAATACACATTCATTTGGTGACGGGACTGTTTATACTTTTGCATTTTCACTCGATAAGCAGAATTTCAATTTTATAAGGCATGTCATCTTTGTACCGACAATATACAACATGGTATTAAACAGCGGCGACCATCAGAAATACGCTTATTCGATGGATAACGAAGAACCTGTGTTTTTGAATCAAAATCTAAATCCAACTGCATTAAAGATTGTCTACTTACAGTCTAAGGAAGAATTTCTGAGTTCGCTGCGTACAACCGGATCGGGGAAAAAGCAACTCATTCTGGATGAATTGCCCAAACAGGCTGGACATTATTTGGTAAAGGACGGAAACCAAACGATTCAGTCCATTTCTTTTAATTATTCAAGAAAAGAATCTGTTCCCGATTTTTATACCGAAGAAGATCTTCAGAAAATAATTCAATCTGATAAATTCAAACAATTTCAGTTGGTTAAATCTTCAGAGATCACTTTGGGTGAAACATTAAAGGAACTAAGTAATGGCAAGCAATTATGGAAATATTTTATTCTTCTTGCGATACTGTTCCTATTTTGCGAGATCGCAATCATTCGGTTTTGGAAATAGAATAATCAACAGTTATAACAATACGATATCATAACCGCGAACACTTGTTAATTGGTAAAAATTAACCTGCTTATACTGCACCATCACTCCAATAAATTTAATAAACGAAAAGTAATTAAACAATTTCGAATAGAAGACAAAAATCATTTGATAGTGATTTGAATATGCCTAATTCTGTGGCACAATTAATAAAAACGATAAGACAATGAATAATTTAAGTCCTAAGGATTATATGGATCGTGAAGCCCGTCATGGTGCACACAATTACCACCCGCTGCCAGTGGTACTCGAACGAGGTGAAGGAGTTTTTGTTTGGGATGTCGAAGGTACTAAATATTTCGATTTTCTTTCAGCATATTCTGCTGTAAATCAGGGGCATTGTCATCCAAGAATTGTACAGGCACTAATTGATCAGGCCCAAAAACTGGCATTGACTTCGAGAGCCTTTTACAATGATGTGCTTGGCGAATGGGAAGAGTACATGACAAAACTGTTTGGATACGATAAAATGCTACCGATGAATTCAGGTGCAGAAGCTGATGAAACAGCTTTGAAACTGGTTCGTAAGTGGGGATATAAAATTAAAGGGATTCCAAAAGATGAAGCAAAAATCATTGTTTGCAATGGCAACTTTCATGGTCGTACCATTACGATTATTTCCATGTCATCAGATCCTGATTCATATAACGATTATGGACCCTACACACCGGGCTTCATCAATATTCCATACAATGATGTGAAAGCGCTCGAAAAAGCACTGGAAGATCCCAATGTGGCAGGATTTCTTGTAGAACCGATTCAGGCCGAAGCTGGTGTATATGTTCCTGAAGATGGTTATCTGGGAAAGGCATTTGATCTCTGCAAAAAGCATAATGTCCTTTTCGTGGCCGATGAGGTTCAGACTGGACTTGCCCGTACAGGAAAGATGCTTGCCTGTGATCATGAAAATGTAAGACCTGATATTTTGGTCCTGGGCAAAGCCATCTCCGGCGGAATGTTACCCGTTTCATGCGTATTGGCCGATAATGAAATAATGTTGACAATCAAACCGGGAGAACATGGATCAACATACGGAGGGAACCCAATTGCCGCAAAAGTGGCCATTGCTGCTCTTAACGTGATCAAAGACGAAAATCTGGCAGATAATGCCGAGAAAATGGGGATTATATTCAGGAAAAGATTAAAATCCATTGATTCAGAATTGATTGATATTGTTCGGGGAAAAGGATTACTTAACGCTGTTGTAATTAATTCAGTCAATGGCGTTACGGCATGGGACGTGTGTATTGCATTAAAAAACAATGGTTTGCTTGCCAAGCCTACTCATGAACATATCATAAGATTTACTCCTCCACTGGTTATCAACGAAAAACAACTTAATATTGCACTTGACATCATCGAAAAGACTTTTGATGAATTAAGTAAATAGATATTTAAATGCTAAGCTGATCCAATATTCAGCGTATAACCTGAAAGCAACAGATGGCAATTCTATCTTATGATATGCCATTTATTGCTTTCTTTTGTTTTCATTGAAAATATATTGAAAACAATAATAGTTTTTCATCAATAAAGAGTAACTTTTTCATAATATTAAGGTTTATAAAGATACATCAGATAGTATTCAAACTTCACTTGTTTGTGAGGGGTTTAAATTAATAATTATCCATGGCAGCTATTCGGGAAAAAATTATAAAAACGGTGGCAGCTGTACTTACAGTATTAATTATGATTTCTT
>Ga0302286_10002068_pt1 | contig 14250 bp, 8 predicted proteins | sample III_Fen_E2_3_FD_198765 | JGI IMG/M metagenome (GOLD analysis project Ga0302286, IMG submission 198765) | Peat permafrost microbial communities from Stordalen Mire near Abisko, Sweden - III_Fen_E2_3 | ecosystem: Environmental > Terrestrial > Soil > Wetlands > Permafrost | place: Sweden: Abisko...
TAGATTTATTTTTATGACTTTTACAAGCAATATTTTAATATTATTTTATCACAACATTTACTTCGCCTACTTCCATCCCTTCAGCTTCAGCTTTCAGTGTAATTACTCCAGTCTTCAATTCCTTTAGCGGGCGGAGGATTACCTGGGCCACCCCGCGATAAGTTTTACAAACCGGATTATTGAAGCTCTCCATATCGGTAGGACAAGCATTTCCTGATCCGGCTATTTCTCCTACACCTGATACAGCGAAGTGGACAGGTATATTTGCATTCGGAATTAAATTGCCTTGCGCATCGGTTATTTCAACTTTAACATACGAAAGATCGTTTCGGTTGGCCTTGATTTTAGCTCTATCGGCTGTCAGTCTGACTTTTGCCGGAGCTCCGGTTGTTTTCAATTCTTTTGAAGCCACTTCAATTCCATTGTTCAGGGCAATGGCTTTTAAAATACCTTTTTCATAAGGCACTTTAAATGTGGCAATTAAATTTGTACTATCACTTGCCGGTTTTTCGTCAATGACTTTACCATTAAGTTCGAGCCTGACTGTCTGACATTTTGTAAATACCCTGACATCCATTAGTTTGCCTTCATTTCCTTCCCAGTTCCAGCTCTGATATTCTTCAGGCCATCCCCAATAACTGATGGTTTCTTTCAAGCCTTCCGGAATTGGCTCATGAACCATCATTTCGAGCTTGCTATTATTCCAAACTACATCGCGGTTTAACAATTGAGGTTTTTTATAGCCGCAAAGATCTATATCGCCACAAAAAGCATTGAACCAGGGCCAGGGTTTTAACCCAACCCTCATGCCTGCTCTTGGTCCATAAGTTGAGCTGCCACAGCCTGTTTCACCCAGATAATCCATTGCTGTCCAAACAAAATCGCCGATTACATAGGAATTATTTTCAACCTGTTTCCAGTAACCATAGGCTTCAGCAGCATAAGATTCGGTACCCACCATAATTCTTTCGGGGAATTCGGCATGATCGGCTTCGTACTGGTTATTCAAATAATTATAATCCACCTACATCCAAATCAGCGTAGGCTGGAGCTGTTGTTGACCATTTCTGACCGGCATGATCCCAAAAATTACATATTCCTTCGGTAACCGGGCGAGAAGAATCGAGCGCACGTACCTCTTTTACCAGTTCTTTTCGAATGGCAAAGCCTAAAGAATCAGCACGTTCGTTTAGTTCGTTCCCAATACTCCAAAGAATTACTGACGGGTGATTTCGGTCTCGGTAGATCATTGATTTCAGGTCTTTTTTCCACCATTCTTTGAAATACAGGTGATAATCTTCCGTATTTTTAGGTCTTACCCACATATCAAAAGCTTCATCGATTACCAGAACGCCATTGCGATCGCATGCATCGAGAAATTGTTCTGAGGGAGGGTTATGACTGGTACGAATGGCATTAAATCCATAAGCTTTCATTAGTTGCACACGGCGTTCCTCTGCACGGTCAATTGTGGCAGATCCCAAAAATCCATTATCGTTGTGCATACATCCACCTTTCAGTTCTACACTTTTACCATTGAGTAGAAATCCGGTTTTTGCACTGAAGCTAATCGTGCGTATTCCAAAATTTACTGAGACTTTGTCGGAGATATTGTTGTCAGAAATTACATTGATTTCGGCGGTGTAAAGATTTGGCTCTTCAACTGACCATAGTTTGGGCAGCTCAATTGTAACATTTTGAGTAATTTCCTCGCTGGCCGAAGACATTGTCTTTACCGGCGATTCGACTGTTTGCAAAATTTTCCCATCGGGCGAAACAATTTTTATTAAAAGTTTTACCGCCGAACTTTTGCCCAAATTGTTTTCCACTGCCGATGAGATTTTTACTACTGCATTGTTTCCTGAAATACTTTCAGTTTTTATAAAAGTTCCATTCATCGCAATGCTTACGGCCTGTTTTTGTATTATCCAAACATGCCGATAAATTCCTGATCCGCTATACCATCTTGAGGTTTTACCTTCGTTCTTTACCTTTACTGCAATTACATTTGGTTTCCCTGAAGGATTTAGGAAACTGGTTATATCGTAATAGAAAGCGGTATAACCATATGGATGATTACCCAAAAATTTACCGTTAACCCAAACATCACAATTCATATAAACGCCATCGAAACTAATGATAGCATTGTTGAATTTTTCCTTTGAATCAAATGTAAATGTTTTGCGATACCAGGCAGTACCGCCAACAGTATATCCTGTGGCTGTGGTTCCGATACTTGTTTTTGAAAATGGGCCTACCACTTTCCCGGGTTCCTGACCTGGAAGATTCTCTATGCTCCAATCGTGCGGCAGATCTATATCACGCCATGATTTGTCAATAAATGAATTCTTCTCAGCGCCCTTAACATCGCCCAAAAAGAATTTCCAATTGTCATCAAACAATTGCTTTCGTTCAATGCTTGCACTATTTTGAGCGTAGTTCGAAATACAAATAGTTAGCGCTATTAAAAACAAGGCTATTTGTTTGGTGTAAAAAGATTTATTTTTGAATCCTCTCATGGTCATGCATTTAATATATTTATACTTTAAAAAATATTTTTCGCTTGTACATAAAATAAAGGAGTAACCAGCTTACCAGCAGATATGCAATTGAGGCTATAACTGCCTGCGCAGAAGCATCGAGCGGATACTTTATTAAGCCATTGAAGAAAAAATCGCTTGTTCGGCGTAAATCGAAAACTCCCGATTGGCAAGCGTAAATAAAAATTGAATTAGAACCAATTACAACGAAAAAGAACGACCATTTCTTCAGTTTCCAAACATCAATAATGAGATAAAAAACAGATAGTAAGATCAAACTCCAGCCTGCGGAAAATACAACAAACGAACTTGTCCATATTTTCTTGATAATGGGAAATGCCAAGTCCCAAACCAAACCAATACCTAAGAACAATATTCCGGCAGCTCCAATATAAAGCACTTTCTTTAGGCCGCTAAGGTTTCTATCTTCATTTATTAAAAACTGTCCGGTTAGAACACCCAATAAGCCCATTACCACACCGGAAATATGGCCTAAAAGGCCTTCTGGGTCTAATATTCCGGGGAAGTACCATTGAAAAAACTTACCAGGCAAAAATAAACGGTCAACATATCCGGCAAAGTTCCCTTCTGGTGTCATCACGCCAGCTCCAAAGCCTGGCACAGGTATCAACTTCATTAAAGCCCAATAGCCAAGCAACAGGCCAACTACCCAAAATATCTGCCCTCTTATTTTTGTGTTTAAAAAAATTACGGTTGCAAAAAAACAGCCAATACCAATGCGCATCAGGACATGGGTATATCGGAAATTACCAAAGTCTAAACTTTGTATTCCTCCATTAGCCAATAGAAAACCAAGAACAATAAGTAAAAAAAGCCTTGTAAAAGCGTGTTTATAGATTTGTGCCCTTGATTGTCCAAGCTGAAGCCTCTTATTGATTGAAAAAGGTATAGATACCCCGCCAATAAATAAAAACATCGCAAAAATCAAATCCTCAAATCTGAAGCCTTCCCATTCCACGTGTTGCAACTGAACAGCCCACCAATTCAATATAGGCCAGTTGGTAAACTTGGCCAGGGCTTCGAAAATTGCCCCGCCTCCAATAATCCAAAACATATCAAATCCCCGCAATGCATCGAGGGACATTAATCGTTCCGGCTTTTTTATTATTGCGCTTCTTTGTTCCATTACCCTTGTTTAAATTAAGTTTTGAATTATTTTATTTAAAGTATAATGCAATTTTTTTTATACAACTATTTGATTATAAGTGCATCGATTGCCACTTCCCCTGAACCACGATTGACAATGCTAATGGTATGTTTGCCTGGCTTCAGTCCGGATATTTCGCATACCAATTGCTGTGCCTGACGTGCCCCTGTGGTGGACAAGTCGACTGTCGCACGAGTTTTCCCATCAATTTGGATTTCAATTTTTCCGGCTCCCGCTTCTTTTGGGGCAATAACCGAAATATTGTTCCCCGTGAACGAACAAGTCCAAATATCGCCTGCTGTATCGCTAGTAGTAAGGTCGTTGTTGTAATCGCCGGTTCCCAGATTGCATTTGCGAAGCCATCCGGGCGCCTTTACACCGTGGTCATCGTCATTGAACCAGCCCTTGTCGTGTGTGATTCGCAAAACACGGCACTTCGATGCCAAAGACTGATCTGTGATTCCGGGAAGCATTTGCGCCAATCCTTCAGGCGTAACCGTCAGCCCTTTACCGTCCTGAACGAATTTTAGCGGAAGATCAGACCCCAACAGTTCGACTTTGGATACTTTGCCCAAAGTGGCGCTTCCTGTTTGCAGGGCGCTAAGCGTGATGGATGCGCCATTCCAATCGAGAAGAGTGGCGTACACATTGCCCTTATTGCGGGTGTAAAGGACAGTATTGTCGCCAAAAACTTCAAACGGGCGTGAACCATAAACAGCTTCACCGTTTACTTTCAACCAGGCGCCGATGTCTTTGCAAATGCGAATCACTTCAGGATCAAGATCACCACGTCCATGCTGGGTGAGGTTTAGCAACATGGTGCCGTTACGCGACACGTTCTGCATCAATAGGCCAACTAATTCTTTCGCGTCCTTGTATTTCTGTCCGGTCATATAGTGCCAATCAGCAATGCTTGTTTCTGTCTGGAAAGAATAGGCTGTGATCTGCGATTCGATTATGGCTTCAGTACTTTTGACCAGTGAACGGTCAACAAAAGGGAGTAATTCCGGACTGTTTTGGAAACTATTATATCGTCCGCCCACACCTTTAAGGTTGATCACAACATCCATTTTCCCATGATTCCATTGCATGGATTTATTGTAGTAGTTTGCAATCAATTGAGGAGCGAGAAATCCAAGTCCCATTTTTACACCCAAATCCATCTGTGAATCTCCGGCGTGTTCATCGAAATAGATCATATCGGGATGATACTTAGTGATTGCATCATCGATCCGCCACATAAATTGATTGGCAAAAGGTGAAAGCAACGGATCGTTTTTGTCATGTATTGGTCCATAAAGGTCAACCGGATCCATACCTTCCCACCATTTCCCTTTTCCATCGAGTATGGTTTGTAGCGCATCGTAAGGAACACCTTGCTTCGGTCCAGACTTATCGCTGGTATATCGAACCGTCATAAATTGTCCCCAGGTACGCCCAGGAGTGTTATGAAAACCGATGCCAAACCGCAAACCATGCTCACGGGCAACTTTTTCCCAAGTGCCAACAATGTCCTGCTTTGGGCCAACATTAACAGAATTCCAGGGTTGGTATTCAGAATTCCAGTTATCAAAATTGTCGTGGTGAACACCCATGGCCAAAAAGTATTGAGCACCCATTTCGACATACAAATTCATCAGTTCCTCCGGATTCCATTTGTCAATGACCCAGTTGTGGCTAATGTCTTTGTAGCCATATTCCGACAGATGACCAAAGTTCTTTAGGTTGTATTCATATTGTTTGTTGCCCTGCATATACATTCCTCGTGCATACCAGTCACCCTGTTCAGGCATCGACTGCGGATCCCAATGCGACCATGCGCCAAATTTAGCTTCGCGCCACCAATCAGGTGCGGTATAGATTTGGCTCAATCCTTTCCAGTCGGCAGGATATGAACCGGAAGCTACGGGCAATGGAGGAAGATTCCAAATATCGGGTGGCAAGCCCAAATCTCCATTTCCAACAATGATTTTGTCGATATTCACCGCAACATCCTTATCCGTCAAATTGATAGTCAGCGAAGCATGATTTGGAATCGCAATATCGACGATTGAATAGAGAAATGACCCCGTGAGTGCTCCAGAGGAATGAACATTCACTTTAATAGCTGGCTGGTCATTGACTGTAACACTGATTTTGCCAACAGACATTGATGCATAGCAAATTGCCAACTTCGCGCCAGCCTTCATGTTCGTAAATTTGACACCTTGGCCGGTATTTGCCAGACTGACCAAATAACCTCCGGATGCCGCACTGTCCGTCACTTTTGAAGTACCGTTGAGAAATTCGGCTATTTCTGACTCGAATGTATTCTTTTGTGCCTTGGCTTCAGTCATAAGACTAAAGCCAAGCACTATTAAAACACTAATTAAGATTTTCATCATACAGATATCCTTGCTATCAATTTAAAGTTTAACTCTACTCTTTCAGGTATAAGTTACACCTTTTAATACTTTATTTCCAGAAAACTCAACAGAATCACATTCTAAACCACCTGATTTACCCAGTCCAGCGGCTTATGGTTACCCAGCTTCATGCGTATTTCAACGGTTTGCTTTTCGGGCAGATGCAACGCGCAGTCAGCCTTTCCTTTCGTGAATTCGCCCAACACACCTGCCGGAGCCGAAATTTCTTCGATGCCGTACCTGGCTATCAGCGTGATGTCTTGTTTCTTCACCGAAGTGATTGCGATGTTCACGGTTTTTGCGTCCATGTCCCAGCTTAGCTTGTTGATGCGTGCAAAACTACGTGCCAGCATTCCGCTGATCGATCCTTTTTTCAGCGCTTTCGGAAGTGCAGGCAGCACCTCAACCACGCCAGGACGCGAATACAGCAGCATTTCCATCACAATGGCCGGGATTCCGGCTTGTGCATCAGGAATTGGAATGGCGTATGGCTCGCGCGAACAACGCAAAGCACTGCTAACATATCCTTGCTCCATGAGTTGCCTCAACTGCACATCGACGAGGATATTGTCTTTCAACCTGGTTCCAACCAGCGCGCGGTGGCAGCGTGTGTAGGCTGCCAGAGTTTCACCGGCAATGGAATTGGGCATGATGTCGAATGTGCGTCGGCGACCTGCAATCTCAGCAGCACGGGCCAATTTGGGCGTGCGGTCGGGGTCGATTTCGTCGCCAGGCCAAACACCGTACAAATGCGAAACATGCCGGTGCGCATATCGTTCCTGCAACGATGGCCACGCCCATTCTTTCAAGGTGCCATCCTGTTCCGTCAAGTAAGGCGGCATTTTGGCCAGCATCGCTTTCCATTTGGCTACATCGGCGGTGTCGGTCCCCAACGTTTCGCACGATGCAATCAGGTTGGTCAGCACTTCGCGGCAAACGGCAATATCCATCGTAGCGTTTATCATGGTTGGCCCCGGAACCGTTGATCTGTTCGGCGTATTTTCAGGAGAAATAGAAGGCACGAACATATAGTTCCCGTTCTTGTCAGTGGCTGTCAGAAAATCTTCATAGAAGGCAGCAAGACCTTTGTAAGCCGGAACCACCCGGTTGCGCAGGAATTCCACATCGCCGGTTACCAGATAGTGTTCCCAGAACTGGCGCAACAGCCAGCCACCTGCCGAAAACCAATAGGGCCAGATCCCAATTTCGGAAGAAGGGGTGTAATACAAACTGGTGCCCATTCCTTTATCAGGAAAAAGCGGATAAGATGTTCCCCGGAATCCAAAGATATTTTTGGCGTTGCCGCGCGTGTCGGCAGCAATTTCTTCCATCCACCTGAAATAAGCGTCCATGCCTTCGCGGAGATCGCCCTGAACGGCGCCCGCGGTGGTCAGGTTAATCGTTGAATTTATTTCGTGCGGAATTGCCGGATATTTGCCGCTGTTGATGATGAACCAGTAACGGCCCATTTCAAAAATCTTCTTCAGCAGGGTGGTCGAAAAATCGGGGCGGACCAGTTGATCAACCAAAAGTTCTTCGGTCGCCAGTCCGTATTGTGGATCGCCACCAAAATCGACCGTTACCCGATTGAGCATTTCCGACTGCACTTTCTGGTGCTTATCGAGCAAGGCGGTGTAGTCGGGCGCAATTTTTTCTATGGCCTGTTTCACAGCCAAAGCTTTGTCGTCGGTAAAATCTGCAAAATATTCGATGCGGGTGAGCAATATTACCGAAGTGGCATTGGCAATCACCAGATCGTTTCCTTCAGTTTTGGCTGTACCGCCGTTACGTACCACGCGGGTTACTCCGGCATAGCCACTGTTGTCAACTGTCGGGTCCAGCTTGGATTTGTAGATTAGCGTTTGTTCGCTTACTTCCTGTTTCACGTCGTTGGCTTCAACACCTTTGGGCGCGAGCTTTTTCTGGTCGGCCGTGAGCGATACAAATGCTTTCATATCCGGATCAGTCGAGCCAATTCCTTGTTTAGCGCCCCAGTCCATTCCAGAAACCATGGTCCATGCGGGCGATTTTTCGAGTGAGATGCGAACATTCAGAGCTTTGCCTGCCGGGGCGACGAGTTTTTGAACCACCACATTGTCGGGGCGCGAGCAGAATGTTTGGCGAACCCAACTTCCATTCTCGTCGGTCCAATAAACCTTTATTTCGTTGCTCTCGAAATTTACGGTGCGCAAATAGTTTTTGGCAGCTTGCGCTTTCGGCAAATCGAGGTTCATCTGGAAAGCTGGAATCGTAAGGTGTGGCTCAGTGTCTTGCTTCACTGGGCTTTCATTCATTTTCAGGAGAGCCAGATCCACAGCTTCCTTGTTTTTTCCATCGAGGATCAGTTGTCGCATCTGTGGAAAAATGGCGGCCACATTGGGCGCTTCAACCGGTTTTTTCCACGGCATCAGCAAACTTTCGTGGTGGAACAGTATTTTTTCTGAATACGGATCGCCCATCAGTTCAATGGTGGTAGAACCGTTGCCCGAGGTGAGCGCTTCCCGCACGACTGTTCCGGGCGTGACACTGCAAAAGCCCTGTTGAGGGACGATTTTTTTGCTAACGCGCTCGGCCAGTGGCATTGGCTGAATCGGGTATTTTTTTCCTGAAACCGGCGCTTTAGGCAAACGTGGCGCCTTTTGCACGCGGTTGAGGTATTGAGCCGGACGGTTATCTCCTTCGAGTGGTTCTATATTGGTGGATTCGGTTTCAGCCGTAACCTGCAGGGGCGACAATTCTATCGAGGCCAGCAATCCGGCAGCAGCCGCACTTGTTTTAACAAAATTTCTACGTTTCATTTTTCTTCGGTTTTTGCTTGTTGATTATGCCCAGTTAGTCCAATCCAGCGGGTTGCGCCGCCCAATTTTCAGGTGAATATCCACCGGTTTTCCTTCCGGCAAATGCAGGTCGCAGGTTGCTTCGCCCGCTATTGGTTTGGCAGCTAAAATTCCGGACGCAGCGGTAATTTCTTCAATGCCGTAACGGGCAATTAAAGTAATATCCTGCTTTTTGGTCGAAGTGACGGTCAAATCCACCGTTTGGGTATCCATGTTCCACGACAGCTTGTCTAACCGAACACAGGTACGAAGCAACATTCCGTTGATAGTGCCTTTCGTCAAGGTTGGTGGTAGCGCCGGAAGCACCTCAATGACACCGGGGCGTGAATAGGCCAGCATTTCCATCATAATGGCGGGTATTCCCCCCTGTGCGTCGGCTATGCGCATGGTAGAGTATGGGTCGTGCGGGCAAACGTATGTGGAAGGAACAAAGCCCTGTTCAAGAATTTGCCGCAGTTCGCTGTCCACCATGTAATTGTCTTTGAGGCGGGCGCCAACCAATGCGCGTTGGCAATGACTGTGCGCTGCCAGCCTTTCGTGTACCCGCTTCCTGTTGGCCAGCAAAGCTGCTTTCGCTAATTTCGGGGTTCGGTCCGGATCAAATTCGTCACCTGGCCAAGCACCATAACATTGAGAAATGTGGCGATGGTTGTAGCGTTCGGCCAGACTGTCCAAGGCCCATTCTTTCAGGGTTCCATCGGGTTCCGTGAGGAACGGAGGCAATTTATCGATTATCTTTTTCCATTTGGGTACGTTGTCGCTTTCGATACCCAATGTTTCACAAGCTTCAATCAAATTTGATAACACTTCGCGGCATACCGAAATGTCCATGCTGGCGTTGATAACGGCCATACAACTTGGATTCAGGTTACCCGGATGATTTTCAGGAGAGAATGACGGCACAAAAACGTAATTCCCGTTTTTGTCGGTGACGGTCAGGAAATCTTCGTAGAACAAGGCGATATCTTTGTAAAGTGGTACCATTCTGTTCCGAAGAAAATCGAGGTCGCCGGTTACCTGGTAGTAATCCCAGAACGGACGGACCACCCAACCGCCTGCACTGATCCAGTATGGATGCGGCCAGCGCTCGCCGGTATTTTCAGCGTAGTCGAACATGTTAAAAACGCCTGAATCTTTGGTCGGTGCAATGGGATAATGGGCGCCGCGCATTCCATAAATATTTTTGGCATTGTTTCGGTAATCCGTAACCAAACTTTCCACCCATTCGAAGTAAGCAAGTTCCCCTTCACGGTGATAGGCTGGCGCCATGGAAGCAATCTGCAAGTTGGTGTTTACGTTGGTGAGCGCCGAAACCGTGCGATATTTGCCGGTAGTGATGATAAACCAGTAGCGGCAAGCCTCGAAAAACGTTTTCAGGAAAGCGCCTGAATAACCTGCGTTTGATCGTTGGTCGGACAGCAGTTCTTCCGACGACAAACCGTATTTCGATTCTTCGCCAAAATCAAGGGTTACACGGTTAAGCATTTCGGCCTGAATTTTCCGTGCACGTTCCAGCAAGGTCGTGTAGTCGGTATTGAGTTGTTCGAGTGATTTGACAACAGCTTCCACTTTTTCTTCGCTGTACTCCGGAAAATATTCGATGCGTGTGAGCAACATCAGCGAGGTGGCATTCTCAACCACCACAGTGGTTCCGTCCATCTTCACCGTACCGCCCTGACGAACAATGCGGGTGACACTGGCAAAACCGCGGTTGTCATACGACGGATCGATTTGCCCTTTGAAAATGAGCCGTTGCTCATTAAAATCGGTTTTTGTATTGCTGGGTGCAGCAGGAGCAGCAGCAGGCCTGTTTAAGCCAACACCGCTTGGTGCACGGCCACCGGCGGCAGCTTCCGACAATTTGATTCGTGCATTGACGGATTGCCCCGCCGGGGCCGTCAGCCACTGAACCACCACATTGTCGGGGCGCGACGAGAACAGGCTGCGAACCCAATCGCCGCGTTCATCGGTCCAGTGCACCTTTAGTTCGGTCGTTTCAAAATCAACAGTACGAAGGTAATTCTTAACCGAAGCGCTTTTCGGGACTTCTAGCAGCATTGAAAACCGGCCGCCTCCGCCCATTCCGCTGCGGGTAACCGGGTTTTTCTGCCATTCGTCGTAGGCCAATTTAGCGGCTTCCTGATATTTTCCGTCGAGCATCATTTGCCGCACCTGTGGCAGCACATTGGCAATGTTGGGCGCTTCGAGGTTTTTCTTTTTGGGCGTGAATATGCTTTCGTGACTGAATGGAATCTGCTCGGTAAACGGGTCACCCATCAGTTCGATGTTCATGGCGCCGTTGCCCGACAAAAGCGAATCACCGCCGGGCGCCAGACTGCAAAAGCCACGCTGAGGAATAATTTTTCGTTTGATCCGCTCTTCCAGCGGCATGGGCGAAATGGCGGGAGTTACAAATTCAGGTAATTTAGGCAGAAATGGACTTAGCTTTGCCTGCCCCAGGTATTTTGCAGAACGGATTTCCACTAAATCAACTCCTGAAAGTGGCGAGGAATTGCGATTAATTCCTCCGTTCGCAGCCCGAAGAAAGGACGGTGCACCAGCCAGTCCCACTGCAATCGCGCTGTTTCTAAGAAAAACCCTTCGTTTCATAATTTGGTTAGTTAGATTTGCACTAAATTATAACTAAATAATTCACCCCGAAGTCCGCAAGCGGCCTTCCCCCTCTCTTCACGAAGAGAGGGGGAGAGCATCGCAGATGCGACGGGGTGAGTCAAGATATAAGTCAAATGAAAATACGACATTAATTCATTCTTATAACATAAATACGATTATCATATCTATTTACAATTTAATCACAACTTTCTTTCCATCATAAGTTACAACATTATCGAACTTTTCAACGACATTCATTCCTAATCCTTTGCTTTTGTCCACCAGTACAATATTAAATTTCCGTTCAGCAATCATTCCGGTGAAAGAACCTTTTCTGTCGTTTATGGTAAGCGTCTTTTTTGCATCATTCCAGTTAAAAGTGATCGTTGAAAAAGCGCCTTTCTCGTAATTGTAATTGTCGTTTTCATCTTCGTACAAGGTGAATTCGCCATTGGCTCCGGGGTAAACACGAATTTCAAGGTTATCCCATTTCTTTTCGGTAGCATACTGCACTTTAGGTCCTATCGGCAGGATTGAACCTGCTTTTACATACAACGGCATGATATCAAGAGGTGCTTCTTTGGCAACTGTTTTACCACCTTCAAACTTTTCTCCAGTCCAGAAATCAACCCAATTGGCGCCCAATGGCAAGTAAAGTTCCCTTGATTTGATGGTGCTGAAATCCTCTTCTGTATTTTTTGAATACATGGCGGTGGTTACCGGGCAAACCAGAATCGATTTTCCAAACATGTACTCGTCGTTGATATCCAATGCTTTTTTATCGTTAGCAAAATCCATCACCAAAGCGCGCATCATGCTCGACTGGTTTGCTGTAACATCCCATGAAGCAGAATAAATATATGGTAACAAACTGTAGCGGAGGTTGATGTATTTTTCAATCGCATCGTATACTTTATCTCCCTTTTTACCAAACTGATAAATTTCACGGGGAGCATCAGCGCCATGCGAACGCATCATCGGGCAGAATGCGCCAAACTGTATCCAGCGGGCATACAATTCACGATAACCGGCATCGTCGAGCTTTTTTCTAAACTGGCTCAAAAAGAAACCACCAATATCGCTGTTCCAGTATGGAACGCCACTGAGCGAAAAGTTTAAACCTGCAGAAATCTGATTTTTTAAAGCACCCCAGGAGGCGGTAACATCGCCCGACCAGGTGTTGGCGCCATAACGCTGTTGACCAGCAAATGCTGAACGCGTAAGTATGAATACACGTTTATCCGAGGAAGTAGCGCGCTGGTGCTCAGATAAACCACCAACTGTCATTAAAGGGAATGCATTCCTGACTTTCCGGAATGAACCTAAAAATGTTTTATTATCAAGATCGGAAGGTTTGAAATCCAAATGATCAGGTTCTGATGAATCCATCCACCATCCGTCCATTCCAAGCTTGAAAATGCCATCGTTCAAATATTTCCAGTAAATATCGCGGGCGGCAGGATTGTATGGATCGTAAACTTTAACTCCCGACGGGTAATCGCGTTTCGGTGGCCATAGCGTTGAACCAGACTGAGGCCAGGTTTGAAAATTCATCAGTGCGCCAATTTTATCTAATTCTTTGTATTGCTTCGTTTGTGGACCAAATGAGTTCCAGATCGAGATAATCATGTGGGCATTCATTCCATGTACATCAGTGATCATCTTTTTAGGATTCGGAAATTCGTCATTTAGGAATTCCATCGCATTCCACAAATAATTGCTGCCCCAGTACTGCCAGTCCTGAATGATCCCATCGAGTGGAACACCAAGTTCGCGGTATTTTTTAACCACACCAACTACTTCATCCTGACTTTTATAACGTTCTTTGCTCTGCCAGAAACCAAATGTCCACAACGGAAACATCGGAGCCTGTCCAGTTAAATCGCGCATTTGGGCAATTACACCATCGGCGTTACCGCCACTCATGAAATAATAATCGACACCATCGGCCACATCCGATTTGAATGAAGTTTCTTCCTGATTATCGGTAAATAGGGTTGGTGAATAATTGTCCCAATACAATCCGTAGCCTTTATTCGACAGGAAAAAGGGAATATAGTCGTCAGTATTTCCCTGAACCATATTCAGCTTCAGGTTGCGTTGAATCATTTTACCTTGCTGCTGCTGACCTAAACCATAAATGGCTTCATCTTTATCTAATACATAAGACTGTGTTACGCTATAGGTTTTCGATCCGGCATCGTCGAAGTCGGTAAATTTGACACCCGATTCTTTCTCACTCAAAAGCTTTACGCCCGATGGGGTTGTAAATGAAATTTTTCCATTTTTCAGGTTCAGGTTTACTTTCAGGTTTTCACTTTTCAGTGAAAGTTCGTCGCCTTGCTGTTTGACACTAAAAACAGTTTTTTGCGGAGTTTTAACGACCGAAAGACTCTCTTTTGTATAAGTCTTTCCTTCAGGCCATTTGGTTATTCTGACTATTGTCGGGCTATAGAATTGAACTTCAACCCCAATGGAATTGATTACCGATTTTATACCCAATTCGGTTTTTTGGTAGGATTGCGCCATCACACCGATGGCAAAAATCATTAATAATGATAGTGTTAGATTTAATTTCTTCATAATTCTATAGATTATTTTGTTTTATTTCACCGGGCTGATTCGATAAAGGCCAGCTCCATGCATTTTAATTTCACGACTGAATTCTTTTTTAACAACTCCCAAAT
>Ga0302286_10002070_pt1 | contig 14236 bp, 16 predicted proteins | sample III_Fen_E2_3_FD_198765 | JGI IMG/M metagenome (GOLD analysis project Ga0302286, IMG submission 198765) | Peat permafrost microbial communities from Stordalen Mire near Abisko, Sweden - III_Fen_E2_3 | ecosystem: Environmental > Terrestrial > Soil > Wetlands > Permafrost | place: Sweden: Abisko...
CACTCCTATGTACCTTTTGTCACGTTTCATCAAGTCGATGGGAGTAAAAATGGTACTCTCAGGTGAAGGTGCCGACGAAATATTCGGCGGATACCTTTATTTCCACAAAGCACCAAGTGCTGAAGAATTCCACAAGGAAACAGTTCGTAAACTCGATAAACTTCACTTGTACGATTGCCTGCGTGCTAACAAATCACTGGCTTCATGGGGTGTCGAAGGTCGTGTTCCGTTTCTTGATAAAGAATTTATGGACATCGCCATGCGCCTCAACCCTACCGATAAAATGGCAGGAAGCAACGGAAAAATGGAAAAATGGATCTTACGTAAAGCTTTCGAAGACTATCTTCCTGAAAGTGTTACCTGGCGTCAAAAGGAACAATTCTCTGATGGGGTGGGTTACAACTGGATTGATTCACTTCGTGCCTTAACCACAGAATCAGTAACCGATGAACAAATGGCAAAAGTAGCTGAAACATATCCGATAAATCCTCCTATGAATAAGGAAGAATATTATTACCGTACCATTTTCACCGACTTCTTTCCTTCTAAATCAGCTTCCATGTGTGTACCTTCGGTACCATCGGTTGCCTGTAGTACGGAGATTGCGCTGGAATGGGATGCTGCTTTCAAAAATATGAATGATCCTTCCGGACGCTCCATTAAAAGCGTTCACGAACAGGGCTACAAATAAAACTGCCTTTCAATAATCAGGCATAAGCTAAACATAAAAGGCTGAACTATATATCGTAGTTCAGCCTTTTTCATTATAAAACCTTCTAATCTTATATTTCCATCTCTGATTTGAATCCGACTGATAAGTATGATAATTTAAAATTATCACCAACATTCTCATTATTCCTATGTATCGTCAAGAAATTTATTTACACTTTTAATGAATACTACCTTTTATTTATTCTACTTACTACCAACTACTTACTTCTTATAACTCCAAACTTTTCAAACCTCAAACTCTTCAAACTATCCTATTACCGACTTATTCCTCATTCCTTACCTTGTATCGTCAAGAAATTTATTTACACTTTTAATGAATACTACCTTTTATTTATTCTACTACCAACTACTTACTTCTTATAACTTTCAAACTTTTCAAACCTCAAACTCTTCAAACTATCCTATTACCGACTTATTCCTCATTCCTTACCTTGTATAGTCAAGAAATTTATTTACACTTTTAATGAATACTACCTTTTATTTATTCTACCTACTACCAACTATTTACTTCTTATAACTTCCAAACTTTTCAAACCTCAAACTCTTCAAACTCTTCAAACTCTTCAAACTCTTCAAACTCTTCAAACTTATTCCTTACCTCTTACTCCTTACCCCTCATTTTCGCTCCTCGCTCCTGCCTTTTAACTATTCAAAATTCATTTAAAATATGCCACCTGAAGTTATTATCCACCCTGTTCTACAAACAATTTAGAGGATATGTGTGTTTGGTTACTAAAACTTCAATGAGAATTTTAATAATTACATTCCTGACATTGATAAGTCTCAGCAGTCAGGGTCAAAATACAAAGAAAAATATGTCCGTCTCCCAAACTGCCAGGAACGTCGATCACAAAGTGACTGTGGTTAACTACACTAAACTTGAAGCCATTCTTCATAAAAACGACAACAAACTATATGTGGTTAACTTTTGGGCCACCTGGTGCAGGCCATGCGTAATGGAGCTTCCTGATTTTATGGAAGTAAACAAACTGTATCATCAAAACCCCGATTTCAAAATGATACTGGTGAGTCTCGATCTGGCAAAAGAAGTTGAGTCAGGTGTACAACCTTTCTTAGTCAAAAATAAAATAGATGTTGACGTCTATCTGTTGGATGACAATAAACGCATGAATCAATGGATCCCTGCCATCGACAGCAAGTGGAGCGGAGCTATTCCTGCCACTGTTTTCTACCGGAATGGAGTGAAACTTGAATTCAAAGAGAGTAAAATGGAAAAAAGCGAATTAATAAAAATCATTGGTAAATATTTAAAATAAGCAATATGAAAAATACAGGAATCATTATAAGTTTAATCATCCTCCTGACACTATCAGGTCAGGTTAAAGCTCAAAAAATGGAAAATATGTCAGAACATAAAGGGTATAAAGTCGGAGATGTTGCTACGGGTTTTAAGTTGAAAAATGTAGACAATAAAATGGTTTCGTTATCAGATTTTACTGATGCGAAAGGGTTTATCGTTATTTTCACCTGCAACCACTGTCCATATGCCAAAGCCTACGAAAGCAGGATTATCGGATTGAATCATAAATACGCGTCGAAAGGATACCCTGTCATCGCTATCAATCCCAACGATCCGAAAGTAGAGCCTCAGGATAGTTTTGAAGGCATGCAACAACGTGCAAAAGAAAAAGGATTTACCTTCCCTTACTTATTCGATGAAGGCCAGAAGATTTATCCGCAATATGGTGCCACCCGGACTCCACATGTTTTTATCCTGCAAAAAGAAAATGGTAAAAACATTGTACGGTACATTGGGGCCATCGATGATAACTATGCCGATCCAAGCGATGTAAGCCATAAATACGTGGAAGAAGCCGTCGATGCTTTACTCGGTAACAAACCGGTAGCTCAGACTTCAACTGTTGCTATTGGATGCAGCATAAAGGCTCAGAATGATTAACAACTGCTTTTGTCGTCCGTCATCTGACGGACACAAAAACGGTTGTTGGATCTTCTTCATAAACTCCGGCATTTTCGACAATATTAAATAAAGTTTGTATATTTGCATCGATAAATAATTATTCTGAATTTAATACATTGCCTACCATTATGGAAGATCAGGATATTCGTTGGATGCAACGTTTTCAGAATTTCGAGAAGGCGTTATCACATTTGGATGTTGCACTGCAATTGAAAGATCCTGATATATTACAAAAAGCAGGTATCATTCAATTCTTTGAAATGAGTTATGAGCTGGCATGGAACACGATAAAAGATTATCTCGAAATGCAAGGCTTTTTTGATGTCAAGTCACCAAGGGATGCTTTTAAAAAGGCATTTGAAATTGGATTGATAGAAGATGGACATAGTTGGATGGATTTACTGCTTGACAGAAATCTTACTTCACATGCCTATTATGAAGAAAAGGCAACAGAAGTTGAAAAACTTATTCATCAAAAATACTATCCGCTACTACATCAATTATATCTTACTTTAAAGAATCGTTCAAATGAATAATACAGGGTTGCGTCAGCCTGATCTGGACATTGTTTTATCTGTACTTGGTGAATTTCCGAATGTAAAGGAAGCTATTATTTTTGGAAGTCGTGCAAAAGGGAATTTCAAAAATGGGAGTGATGTGGATATTGCCTTAAAAGGAGAAAATATAAATCTTGAAATTGTAACTAACATTAGTTACAGGCTGAATGAAGAAACTATATTACCTTATAAATTTGACGTACTGGATTATCAAAGTATAAATAACAGTAAACTGACAGAACACATCAACAGGATAGGAATATCAGTTTATTTAAGATAATTTGCACTACCCAAAAAACGCGAACCGGGATTCCCGATTCGCGTTTTTTCTTACTCCATACATCTTACTCCTTACCTCTTTTTTTAATTGAACTGATCCATCAGTGCACTCACCTCATCGGTAATCAGTTTAGCAAATTCGGCCACTTTCATAGTTCCTTTGTCACCTTCACCCTGACGGCGTACTGACACTTCACCGTTTTCGGCTTCCTTTTCACCAACAACCAACATATAAGGGATACGTTTCAATTCGTTATCACGGATTTTGCGTCCTATTTTCTCATTGCGGTCATCAACGGTTACGCGGATATCCTGTGAATTCATTTCTTTTCCGATTTTGAAGGCATAATCATTGAATTTTTCACTGATTGGCAGAATCACCACCTGATCGGGAGTTAACCACAACGGGAATTTGCCGGCAGTATGCTCAATCAATACAGCCACAAATCGTTCCATCGAACCAAAAGGGGCACGATGTATCATTACCGGACGATGTTTTTGGTTGTCCTCACCGGTATATTCCAGTTCGAATCGTTCAGGGAGGTTATAATCCACCTGAATAGTACCCAACTGCCATTTACGGCCAATAGCATCACGTACCATAAAGTCAAGCTTCGGTCCGTAGAATGCTGCTTCTCCAAGAACAATTTTTGCTTTCAGTCCTTTTTCCTGACATACTTCGACAATAGCGCTTTCAGCTTTTTCCCAGTTTTCGTCTGTACCGATATATTTTTCTGTATTTTTAGGATCACGCAATGAAATCTGTGCTTCAAAATTTTTGAATTCCAGTGCTTTGAAAATAATAAAGATAATATCCATTACTTTCAGGAACTCATCCTTCACCTGATCAGGACGACAGAAAATGTGTGCATCATCCTGTGTAAAGCTTCTTACACGGGTCAACCCGTGTAATTCGCCACTTTGTTCGTAGCGGTACACCGTACCAAATTCAGCTAAACGAACCGGAAGGTCTTTGTATGAACGGGGTTTGAATTTATAAATCTCGCAGTGGTGAGGGCAATTCATTGGTTTCAATAAATACTCTTCCCCTTCTTCGGGTGTATGGATCGGTTGAAATGAATCCTTACCGTATTTTGCCCAGTGACCGGAGGTTACATAAAGTGCCTTGTTTCCGATATGTGGAGTCATTACCTGTTGATAATCAAAACGGCGTTGTATCTTCTTCAAGAAATCTTCCAAACGCAAGCGTAAAGCGGTACCCCGTGGCAGCCACATAGGAAGCCCCTTGCCTACCATTTCGGAGAACATAAACAGTTCGAGTTCTTTTCCTATTTTGCGGTGATCACGTTTCTTAGCTTCTTCGAGCATAACGAGGTATTCGTCCAGCATTTTCTTTTTTGGGAAAGTAATGCCATAAATACGTGTCAGTTGTTTTCGTTTTTCATCACCACGCCAGTATGCTCCGGCAACACTAAGTACTTTGATAGCTTTAATATCAGCGGTAGTCGGTAAATGAGGTCCACGACACAAATCAGTGAAATCACCCTGTGTGTATAAAGTAATCGTACCATCAGCCAGGTCATTGATCATTTCGGTTTTATACACTTCGCCTATATCTCCGAATCGTTTCAACGCGTCTGCTTTACTGATATCACTTCGTACAATCGCTTCTTTACGGGCAACAAGTTCGATCATTTTGGCTTCAATGGTTGCCAGATCGGTTTCTTTAATAGTCACTTCACCCGGATCCACATCATAGTAGAAACCATTTTCGATAGCCGGTCCTATACCGAATTTAATTCCGGGATACAATTCCTGCAGTGCTTCTGCCATTAGGTGCGCTGAAGTATGCCAGAAAGTATGCTTGGCTTCTTCATCATCCCACTTATGCAGTTTTATGGCAGCATCGGTTTCGATTGGACGGGTCAAGTCCCAAATCTGATCATTTACACTAATTGCCAGCACTTCTTGTGCCAGGCGTGAGCTGATACTCTCAGCCAGTTGTAATCCGGTAATGCCTTTGGCAAACTCTCGTACCGAACCGTCGGGGAATGTTACTTTAATCATATGCGTTGAACCTTACAAATGGTTTTTAAATTTTGAATTGCAAAGATACAAAATTTTGTTGAAGTGGGTTTTGTTTCTCTCCCTAAAAGAGTTTTCATTTGATATGATTCATGTAATGCCGTTAATGAGTGTAACTTTATTGAATTTGAAATGTTTTAAGCATGATTCAGTTAATATTCAATAAAGAAATAGTTACCTTAAATTAATAGTTATACTTTTGTAACCATTACGGTATTGAATATTTTCATCTTTCAATTATGACAGAAAACACTAAAATCTCTATAGATTCAGCCATTGAAAATTTAATTTCAATTCAACCCTTACTTTCAAAAGTATTTAACAGGTCAATGCGCTCGAAAACCAATTTAAATCCGGGTTCATTATTTGTACTTGGGGTACTCTGCAGAAACGGAATTCTTTCCATGTCGGAAATCGGTTGCAAATTATCGATGCCGAAACCCCATATAACCGGTCTGGTAGACAAATTAGTTGCCGAGAATCTGGTTGAAAGACTCTATGATCCAAAAGACAGGCGAATTGTGAATGTTCATATAACAGAAAAAGGCATGTTGGATTTCAATTCCATTAAGCTTGAAATCAGTCAGGAATTGCGGATTAAACTTGAGAAACTGGATGTAGAGACATTAAAAACACTATCGTTAGCTTCAAAGCAGGTGAAGGATATTTTAATAAAGCATGTAGTCAATCAACCGGATTCAATGATCACTACTTGTTGCAATGAAGAAGGAATCATCTAATTTATTAAGGGTATAATAACAGGGTATTAAAACAAATTCAAACAGACAAAAATGAAAAAGGAAAAGAGAGATTGGAAAATTTACATTCCGCTTACAATTGTGATCTTACTGGTTATCTTCGGAGGCGTTTACTGGTATATTGATTATTCAAAATATATCCGGACAGATGATGCGGTTGTTGCATCTGATGCCGTTTCAGTAAGCCCGAAAATCATGGGTCGTATCAGCAAACTGTATGCCGAAGAGGGCGATTCTGTAAAAAAGGGTCAACTGCTGGCAGAGATAGACAGTGTTGATTTAGTGGCTCAAAAACAACAGGTACTTGCCTTGAAATTACAAACCGTTGCCAACAAAGCACAGGCGGAAGCAAAACTGCAATTTGATGAAAAGAATATAAAGATATTACAGATTAGTCTTGAAAAATCGAAAGAAGATTTCGTACGTGCTAAAGCGCAGTATTCAGGCGGTGTAATTACCAAAGAACAATTTGATCATCTGGAAAAAGCCGAAGAAACTGCAAAAGCACAATTGGATGCTGCCAGGGCACAAATTCTGGTATCGAAAAGTATGATCAAAAGTGCTGAAACGTCGGTTACCGGTGCGCAGGCACAAATTGGAGTTATTACTACTCAATTAAGCAATACCCGTTTAATTTCACCGATCGACGGGATTGTCGCTAAACGTTGGTTACTCCCGGGTGACATAGCACAACCCAGTCAATCTATTTTTACGATTAATAACAACAGTAAATTCTGGATCCTTGTTTTCCTTGAAGAAACAAAAATGGAAACCCTGCATCTCGGACAAAAAGCGATATTCTCATTAGACACTTATCCGGATGTGGTTTTTACCGGTAAAGTATTTACTATGGGATCTACCACGGCATCACAATTTTCATTGATACCACAAAATAATGCTTCGGGTAATTTTACCAAAATAACTCAGCGTGTTGCCGTTAAAATATCCATTGATGGAACTGAAAGCGGTAAGAAACTGTCTGCTTATAATCTGTTGACAGGTATGTCGGCTGTGGTTAAAATCATTAAATAATAATGAGGAAAATATCAAATACACATAAACTCCGACGCAAACTCCGAAACAGGGATTCTTACTTTCATCCTAAAAGTCCGCTGTATAAATGGTTTGTATTGGCCAATGTCATGGTTGGAACTTTCATGGTGGTGCTCGACAGTACCATCGTAAATGTAAGTCTTCCCAAGATCATGTCATCATTTGGTGTCGGACTTTCAACCATTCAGTGGGTGATAACAGCTTACCTGTTGTCAATGGCAGCCATGCTTCCTACTTCAGGATGGTTGGCCGATAAATTCGGGTATAAGAAAGTTTATTTCTGGGGATTGTTTCTTTTCACCTTCGGATCCATGTTATGCGGTCTGTCCAATGATGAAAATACGCTGATCATCTCCAGGATTATTCAGGGACTGGGGGCAGGAATTGTACAACCTCTTGGTATGGCCATCATCACCCGTGAATTTCCGCTTAAACAACGGGGACTGGCACTCGGCTTCTGGGCAATTGCTGCAGCGGCTTCGGTTTCTTTCGGTCCATTAATCGGAGGATACCTGGTGGACAATTTCAGTTGGCAGCTCATTTTTGATGTAAATGTACCGATTGGTATCCTGGCATTGATATTTACGATTGTCATTCAACGTGAATTTATCAATCCGAATACCCGGAAATTTGATTATGTCGGCTTTATTTCGGTCATTATTTTCTTACCGGTTCTGCTTTATGCATTGTCCGAAGGAAATGCACAAACGAATTCGGCAGGTTGGTCGGCACCTTATATTTTAGCCTGTTTTGCTGTTTCCGGTGTCGCACTGGCGGTATTTCTCACCCGCGAATTAACGACAGAATATCCGTTGATCGATCTCAGGTTATTGGGTGACCGGAACTTTGGGATGAGCAACATGCTGATGTTTTTATTCGGCATCGGGATGTTCGGAAGTACCTTTTTACTCCCGTTATATTTACAAAACTCGTTGGGGTATACAGCCCTGCAATCGGGGGCAGTATTTTTACCCGTGGGGATCATTCAGGGGCTGTTTTCACCAATTTCAGGCTGGTTCTCTGATAAAGTGAATGCAAAAGTGCCCATCTTTCTTGGAATGGGATTGTTGACATTCAGTTTTTTAATCAACTCGAATCTGTCGTTTCTGACCGAACATTCATACATCATGACTTCGCTGTATATCCGGGGTCTTGGGATGGGCTTAATTTTTACGCCTTTAAGTACGTTGTCGTTACTCACCATTCCACGTGAAAAAATGGCTCAGGCCTCGGGAATTTCGAATACTGTCCGCCAGGTGGGTGGAAGTTTAGGAGTTGCTTTGTTATCAACCATCCTAACAGCCCGTGTCAATTTTCATGCACAAATGTTTGGAGGTTCTATACAGTCAGGATCTCAGGAATTTCAATCTGTTACACGGCATATGGCTTATTTTATTCAGCAACATGCCGGTGGCTCATTTTCGACAGCATTGAAACAAGGACAGAGTTTATTAATGTCAAATGTCAGTACACAGGCTTTTATTCAGGGGGTAAATGATGATTTTTTAATTGCGGCACTGATCTCATTAATTGGGTTTTTACCGATTTTGTTTTTGAAATCGAAAAAGAAAGCAATGAAAACGTACGAAAATGAACCACCTATTGCAATAATGGATTAAATCGAGAAATTTAAGCACAATACACATAAACATTTTAAAATGAAATCAATTTATAAAATTATATTTGCCTTTGCCCTTTTGCCTCTGGTAAATGCTCACGGACAAAAAACCGCGTTACTGCCGGGTGATTCCCTGAGTCTTCATGAAATTCTGACTGAAGTGATTCATAATTATCCTGCGATTAAAAAGGCTGAATCGGATATTGAATCTTCAGATGCAAAGATTGGACTTGCCAAATCGGCTTATTTGCCAGAAGTGAATGTTACCTCTTCGTTTACCCATTTAGGACCAACGCAATCCATCACGATACCGAATTTGGGGTCGTTTCAGCTTTATCCGGATAATAATTATTCGGCTATGTTGAATATCAATGAAACGATTTACGATTTTGGGAAAACAGATAAAAATGTAACCTTTGAAAGACAAAACAAGGCATTGGTAAGTCTTTCGGTCGATCAGGTCAAACAAAAATTATCAGGATTGTTGATCGGGAATTATTACACCATTGTCTTACTGCAGGAAGCTATCCGTATCAAAGATGAAGAATTGGCAACACTGAATGAACATTTAAATTTCGTTCAGAAAAAAGAAGCAACCGGTTCTGCTACCAAGTATGAAATACTGACTACCAAAGTCCGGATATCAGCTATTGAAAATCAAAAAACTGATCTCCTCACTGCACTGGAGATACAACAAAGTCAGCTTAATTCGTTTCTTGGAAAATCACAGGGCACGAAACTGGTTGTCAAAAAAGATCTGTTGAATACACAAATCTTAGCTTCGAACGATTCATTATTTTCATTTGCATTTGATCATCGTAATGAAATGAAAATTGCCAGTCAAAAAAGCACACTGGCTGATACCCATCTTAAAATGGTGAATTCACAGAATAATCCCACACTAAACTTCTTTGGGTCAGGTGGATTAAAAAACGGTTACCTGCCTGATATCAATATAATAACTCCAAATTATGCGGTTGGTGTGGGCATTAAAATTCCGATATTCGATGGTTACAGGTCAAAATACACCCGTATTCAGGCAAATTCTGATATCCGTGTAAACGTACTTGAAACCGAACTGGCCCGCAGAACTATCGTGAATGAAGTTGTTGAAAGCCGTGCAAATGCAGAATCTTCTCAAAAAAAGGTGGCACAATCAGAATTACAACTTGAACAGGCACAACAGGCATATTCATTGGCCGAAATCAACTATAATGCCGGAGTGATTACAAATCTTGATTTACTCGACAGTTTCACTTCACTGGCTGAAAGTAAACTAGTCCTGTTGAAAACAAAGATTGATTATTCTGCCAGCTTGTTAAAACTTAAAATAGCACTCGGCGAAAAGATCTATTGATACACGTCGCTTATAAACTTACAATAATAGAATTACTTTTTTCAACTTTAAATTTTCCGGGGCCAACTATTAGGAGTTGGCCCTTTTTTTATAAAATTGAAACCGGTTTTATCGGTAAGTTTCGGGATCTGTTTTTTAAATGATGATTATCCGCAAAGATTCCTTGTTATAAAGTCTGATTTATTGAATAAAATACATTATTTTTACAGTCAGATTTCCTCTGTTTCCGTCCTCTAATTCACAGAATGTAAGCTTATAAACCCATTTTAAAATTGTTTTTCAAATGATTTTTAAACGGTTTTAAATTGGTTTTGGTACCTATAATCCGTTCAATTATTTCTAATACATATACCATTTATCTTTATAGATATAGGACTGTTGTATGGTTAATAAATCAATATTAAATGACTGATATATGAATATCCCGACCAATCCAAAACCTATACAGAATCATTAAAAAAGCGTTTAGTGTCTGATATGGATTCGGAATACAAATCTAAAAAAAAAATATGAAAATCCGTTTTTCTCAAAAAAAAACCAGGCAAATCCAATTAAACGAATAAATCTGATTTCTTAAAGTCTCAGGAGTTTTTGTGGATAATCATATAAAAATATCATTCATTTACATATTGTATTAAATGTTTTGATTAATTTTGGCAGGACAAATTGAATTTCTGACATACTTCATTATTGCTAAATTATAGTTTTCAATTAAAATATTTAAATTCTACTAATTGTATGAAATCAAACTTTATTTTGAAATGCTTCGTTATGTGCGCTTTATTTTTTAGTGGGTTACAGGTAATGGCTCAGGACTGGCCAAATCTTGACCGCTTTCACAAAGACAATGATGCGCTTGGAATCCCTTCAAAGGGAGAAAACAGGGTAGTATTTATGGGAAATTCAATCACACAGGGGTGGATAGAAGCCCGTCCGGAGTTTTTCGCTAACCGCCCTTACATTAATCGTGGCATCAGTGGTCAGACGACCCCGCAAATGCTGGTACGCTTCCGTCAGGATGTTATTGCATTGAAACCTCAGGTTGTGGTTATTCTTGCCGGGACAAACGATATAGCCGGAAATACAGGACCTTCCACACTTGAAATGATTGAAGACAACCTGGCATCTATGGCTGAACTTGCCAATGCAAACGGGATTCATGTTGTACTGTCATCGGTATTGCCTGTCTACGATTATCCCTGGAAACCGGGATTGAAACCTGCCGAAAAAATTGTCACATTAAATAGTTGGATCAAACAATATTGCGATAAAAATGGTTTTATTTATCTTGACTATTTTACGTCCATGGCAGATGAACGAAACGGAATGAAAGCATCCCTGACAAAAGACGGTGTCCATGCCAACCTGGAAGGGTACAAAGTAATGGAACCATTGGTTGAAGCGGCAATTCAAAAAGCAATCCATCAGAAATTAAAACATTAAATTTTTGGTTAGAGGAGTAAAATCACAAATAGAGCAAGGTATTCTGCAAATAATCAGGTTCTTAAAATACGAAGATGAAAGTATTATTTATTGGAGGAACCGGGAATATCAGTTCGGCATGTTCCGAACTGTCTATTTCAAAGGGCATAGATCTGTACCATTTAAACAGGGGACAAAGTGCCGGTATCCGGAATGTACAGGGAATGAAAACCATCATTTCCGACATCCGTAATTTTGAAGAAACTCAAAAAGCGTTGCAGGAATACAATTTTGATGTGGTGGTCGATTTTATCGCCTATCTGCCGGAACATATTCAGAATGATATAAAGTTGTTTTCTGGAAAGACGGGTCAGTTTATCTTTATCAGCTCGGCATCGGTGTATCAGACTCCTCCTCAGCGGTTACCGGTTACCGAAGAAACGCCTGTAGATAATACGTATTGGGAATATGCCAGAAATAAAATAGCCTGTGAAGAGGTATTGAGGGAAGCGTATCATAATGACGGATTCCCTTATACCATCGTCCGCCCATCGCACACCTACGATAAGACCATGATTCCTGTTATTGGTGGATATACTGTTCTGCACAGGATGATGCAGGGATTGCCTGTTGTTGTGCACGGCGATGGTACTTCGGTATGGACACTGACTCATCACACTGATTTTGCGGTAGGACTCGTTGGGCTGCTAGGAAAAGCCGAAGCTATTGATGAAACATTTCATATAACCTCCGATGAATGGCTTACATGGAATGGGATTTATAAAATTCTTGCTGATGAATTAAACGTTATTCCTCAGATTGTTCATATACCTTCGGAAACCATTGCCCTGTATGATCCGGTGATTGGTGCCGGATTGTTGGGAGATAAGACCCAGAGCATGATTTTTGACAACACCAAAATCAGAAAACTGGTACCTGAATTCAACCCTGGAATCACCTTCAGGCAAGGAGCAAAGGAAATAGTGAAATGGTACCTTGAAAATACCAGTCATAAGGAGCCGGATCAAAGGATCATGTTTTTAATGGATCATATAATTCGGGATTATACCCGTTTTACACAGAATTTAGAGTAATTGAGATTCAGAATCTATAATTTTACAACTATGAAGAAAATCAAAAATTATTACTTTCTGGCTGTAGGTATTCTTTCAATATTATTTTCAATCTCTCACGGGTGGTTTGGTGAAACAACTGTATTACCGTTAATTCAGATAAGTAATCTGGACCTTTCTACAAGGACAGCTGCATTTTACACCTGGCATATGTCAACTTCCGAGAATTTTATTTTTGGGATTGCCTTTCTTATCATGGCTTTTTATAAAGATGCAACCGAATTAAAATTTACAGTCTGGTTGATTGTTTCGATTGTAGTTATCAGGTATGCCGTATTTTTCATCAGTACCTGGATTAAAAACAGAAATGGAATAAACGATGCCCTACCGGAACTCGTTATCCTTATTTTATATGTGGCATTAATGATAACAGGTATCAGGAAAAGACAGTTTAAAGAATTTTCTAAACAGGGGTAATGACTACTTTTAAATGAAAAAGACGATAGGGTATTTAATTTTGATTTTATTGCCGGCACTTCAACTGAGAGCACAATCATTTAGCGAAAAGGATATTGTGGGAACATGGTCGGTCACGCAAATAAATGTGTTAACCCGATTGCCGGAAGAACAGAATAAAACTATTGAGACGCTGAAAGCTGCCTTTATGAGATCAAAATTCATTTTTAATGAAGATAACTCATTTGTCTTTGACTTTGAACTGGATAAAATGCGGATACAAAACGGACACTGGAAATACAACAATCAAAATAAATCATTTATCATACAGGACTGGAAAGATAAGGATACCAACAATTGGAAACTTATGGAAATAGTTCCTAAAAAGGAAGGTACCAAAATCATATTCCAACTGCACGACATATACATTGACTTAGTGATGAATAAAGATTATTAATCATTTAGAAACGGGACTAAAATGGAAACTATTGTTCAGATTTTGATTGGCCTGATTGCACTGGAACATTTATACTTTCTGTGGTTGGAGATGTTTGCCTGGGAGACTGCCGGGAAAAAGGCATTTAAAAACGTTCTCCCCGATGAATTATTCGAACCTACGAAAGGTCTGGCAGCCAATCAGGGATTGTACAACGGTTTTTTAGCTGCCGGTTTAATCTGGACCTTTTTTATTACTGATAGCACCTGGAGGACTTATATATCGGTTTTCTTTCTGGGCTGTGTTGCAATTGCCGGGATTTACGGGGGCATTACCGCAAACAGGAAAATATTCATCATACAGGCTCTGCCGGCGATATTAGCAATGGCCCTTATTCTATTAATGTAAAGTATTAATTTCAAAAAATATTATCAGTGCCAAAGTATTAAATATTATATTCACTGAAGCAACAGTAAAAAATAATTATTCATATAAAAAAAACAACGA
>Ga0302286_10002073_pt1 | contig 14212 bp, 7 predicted proteins | sample III_Fen_E2_3_FD_198765 | JGI IMG/M metagenome (GOLD analysis project Ga0302286, IMG submission 198765) | Peat permafrost microbial communities from Stordalen Mire near Abisko, Sweden - III_Fen_E2_3 | ecosystem: Environmental > Terrestrial > Soil > Wetlands > Permafrost | place: Sweden: Abisko...
CGGTGGAATGATGATTCATTGAAATATATATGACCGTTTATTTTGGTATTGCAAAAAACATTGGCAGGATGGAAATGGTGAAAATGATGTAACGGACAGGTCGCGACCTGTCCCTACAATATGGACATTGCGGGAACCATCAGGTTTACGATTATATATCCAACAACCCACGGCGGTGGAATGATGATTCATCACAATATGTATGACCGTTTATTTTTGGTATTGCCAATGATCATTGGCAGGATGGAAATGGTGAAAATGATGTAACGGAAAGGTCTTGACCTGTCCCTACAATATGGGGATTGCGGGAACCATCAGGTTTACGATTATATATCCAACAACCCACGGCGGTGGAATGATGATTCATTGAAATATATATGACCGTTTATTTTGGTATTGCAAAAAACATTGGCAGGATGGAAATGGGGAAAATGATGTAACGGACAGGTCTCGACCGGTCCCTACAATACGGACATTGCGGGAATTTGGAATAATACAATGTAAATGGATTCGCAATCTGAAATCGGGTTTTCCTATTCACCTATGATAATCATTTATGATTTAATAGATTAGTTTGCCTCAATTTATCGTTGTATATTGATTTTGAATTAGATTTTCTTTATTCGATATAAAATGGATGCATAATGCAAGCACGAAAGCGCAATCGTAAAAACGGGTTTGATTATACAACAAATGCCATCTATTTCTTGACCGTTTGTTGTGCAAACAGAAATTCATATTTCGGCAGCATTGAAAATGACGAGATGCAACTCAATGAATATGGAAAGGTGGCGGAACAGCAGATAGAATGGCTGGTTCAACGATACAGTTACATGGTGATGCATCATTTTGTGGTGATGCCCAATCATGTACATCTATTGATTGAAATTGCGGAACAAGAGGTAGAACACACATTGTTGAAAATAAAATCGGTATCTCAATTGGTAGGAGCATTCAAAACCACCACATCTAAAATAATTCACCGAATGGGAAACGTCGAATTTTATTGGCAACGTTCCTTTCACGATCATATTGTACGTACCTCCGAATCGTATAACCGAATTTACGATTATATATCCGACAACCCACGGCGGTGGAATGATGATTCGTTGAAATAAAGAATAATTGTGCACACCCGTAGGGACAGGTCGCGACCTGTCCACATGTCCATCAAAATATAAATGACCGTATATTTTGGCATTGCCAATAATGATTGCCGGATGATTATGGGATATAATGAAATATGAGGTAACGGACAGGTCTCGACCTGTCCCTACAATATGGAAATTGCAGAACAATATAATATATAATAAGGGTTCGATTTCAAATCGTTCTTTCGGATTCTTTTATTGGTATAACATTTTAATTCAATAGAATATGAAAAAGGTTATTTTATTTGGGGTACTGGGAATTTTACTCAGCGCGTGTGCTGCCACCGTAGATATAAAGGACAATATTCTGAAGTGCAATTGTTCTACTTATTTACCATCAGTTCTGACCGTCGATTGCAACGGTACAATATGTCAAAGCGATACATGCCAGACCTACTTTAAGGTATGGAAAGAACTGTTTCTGACACGAAACCAGATGACGGAAAGCTATTTTAACAACCACATCACTCCCTGTACCACATCAGTGGATAAATGGAATGATGGAATTTCGTTTGGGATTAGCTATAAAGTGAAAATGGATTGGGCGGAAACAAAATTATACGACACCTTTGTGATCTGGTTGGCACCCTCTACCGCTAATATGTATCCATCTATCTCTCTCCCCCGAGGCGTGCTGCTGACAAAGGATCAGATTAATACTACCATTGATAAATTTGCATTTAATCCACAGATGTTTAGCGTGGCATCGGTAACCGGCCTGAAATATGCTTCGCGGCAAGAAGCGATGAAGGCATTGATAAAGGCTTCGAAGGTGGATACTTTATGTGCAGGTGCAATCTTGTTTCAGGCTCCGCATATGAATATCTTTTCAAACGGCAATCCTTTGTTGCAGGCATCGGCTATCATCAACTACAACGAAAATAAGTGTATTACCTGTACGATGGATTTAGTGACGGGCGATGTGAGCGTAGCGTATAATGTTTGCTATATCAATTTTTGTTTTACAAAAGGAACCGTAGTAACACTTCCCGACGGACAGACAAAACCGATAGAGACACTAAAAAAAGGAGATGCAGTTCTATCGGTCAACTTGAAAACGATGAAACCCGAAAAAGACATTGTGCTGCATATAGATTCGGTACTGCACAAAGAGTTGGTGCGGATAGTGTTTAGCGATTTGACTCAAAATACCAACACTTCCGACCATCCTTACTTTGTGGAAGGTAAGGGTTGGTGTTCATGTAAGCCGATAGAAACAACGCAAAAATATAATATAGAGACCAAACAGCTTAAAGAGGGCGATGTGTGTCTCAAATATCAGCATAATAAACTGATAAAAGTGCAGGTTAAAAAGATTACCAAGGAATCGGGTGAAGCGAAAACCTATAATATCAGTCGGCTCCGGAAAAACAACAACTATTTTGCCAACGGCATCTTAGTATCTGATGAAAAACGATAATCGGAAGAGTGGGGTGTTTGAAATAAGTGGAAACACAACAATGGAGATACACTGTTTATCGCATTGCTGATTTTTAATTATAAACTACAATTATCCATATTCTGCTACCGTTCGGATGTGGGTATTATCGTGTGATTGATAATGATGTAACGGACAGGTCGCGACCTGTCTCTTGATGTGGACATTGCAGATAATGACAGAATAATGACATACCTGAAAAAATACCTGGAACAGATAATCTGGACGCTTGCGCTGGTCTTCCTTTTCTTTATGGATACCACGGTCAATGCCCCTTCGTTTTGTCTGTTCAAAGCAATCGGATTTCATTTTTGTCCGGGTTGCGGCATTGGTCATGCCATTCATTACGCGCTGCATTTCAACTTTGTGCAGTCGTTCCATGCTCATATCTTAGGCATACCTGCCACTTTCGGCATACTTTATACTATTTTGAAACCAATATTTACCCTTAAACAATCACTCCACAATGGACGCACAAAAAATGTTTTCGATGTTTCCCGGAATACAGCCGGATGAATTGCTTTTTATTCAACATCTTACTAATGAGATGACCGAAGCACAGCAACAACAATTCGTGTCGCTATATTCGGGACGAAGAAAAGAACAACAAACTCTTCTGATAATGACTTTGCTCGGATTTGTGGGCTTTGCCGGTATTCAACGCTTTGTGGTGGGCGAAATAGGGATGGGCATTCTCTTTTTCTTCACCGGTGGCTTCTGCTGTATCGGTACCATTATCGACCTTATCAATATTGGCACCATCACCTCACGCTATAATCAAAAGCAAGCAGGCGAAGTGGCTCATTTGGTAATGTTGATGACAAAATAAGAGCATATATATTTGTCCGCAAAAGATAACCTCACATTGAGTGGGGCTATTGTTTGAATGAATATTTATTATCACATGTAATTATATACACAATCAGGCAGGGTAAAACGCTCAGTTCGCAATAGCTGTAACTGTCAACTTATCATTATCTTAAATTTAAGAAAGGAGAAATAAAAATGGCAACAAAATCAAATGCAGTTGGAGGAGTTTTATTACTCCTTGTTATTATTTTCGTGGGTTATTTGTTGATGCATAGCGACACAAAACCCGAAGTTAAACTGACGGGAGTGTGGCAAATGGGTGAACATGAAGTTCAGTTTGATCAAAACAATAAGTATCGGGATGTGGCAAATGGATTTCTAATTGATTACGGAGAATATTCTGTTGATTATTCACAAAAACCGGCATGGGTCACAATTGTATCAGAAAAAAGTTATCCGTCAGGTTCGGTAGCCAATAACTATTTTTTTGTGGGTGTACCTAAACAATCAATAGCTAAAGGTATAATTCGGTTTATCACAAGCACTGAAATGGAAATGGCATTTACCGCAATACCTACTACTGATTTTGGCGCTTCAGGTGTATATGAGTTCCGATTACTGAATGATAAACGACCTGCTTCGTTTAATACAACAAGCCAAATTACACTCAATACGTTTGTGAGGACGTCTACTTTAGTCGGGTGGGGTCCGGTTACATTTAGATCTGCCAGTGAAACAATTATCCTACCTTTTACCCGAATAAATAAATAAAAAATCAGATTTTACAGTATTATAGACCAGGGTGACTTGGGAAAAGCACCCCGGTTTGTAATTCTAAAACTACATAGCTTAGCCACTTTCCTCCTAAATTTTAGTTCTTGGCATAAATTCTTTCTTTTTGTACTGCATTATTTGTCTCTTTCTCTTTGTTTTTTCAATAATATTATAGAACTTTACGGCATTAACGGGGCTATTGTTTAACATGCCTCCCGTGGTGCATATTAAACGATGCGGAAATTGCAGGACGTATCGGGTGGTTGTTTGCTTATTTGCTGTGGTGCGTAAATAGAATTATTTTGTTAACCTTTCATTATAAGCCTGATATGAGATACAAATGGCTGTGGTTTTGTCTGCTGTTTCTGTGTGTTTCGTTCGAAGAAACAGTAGCACAAGAGGCAAACGCGGAGGTGATTAAATATACCACTACCTGTGTGGTGGAGAAGGATAAACTCACGCAAACTGATTTTGTGACCATTCAGGTAAATAATCGTGCGGGTGACGAGTATGCCGAAATAGAGATTCCATATTCGAAGAATGAGCGGGTTTCCGATATTGCGGCATGGATTGAAACTCCCGACGGTACCAGAGTAAGAGAGTTGAAAAAGAGCGAAATGGTGGATAAAAGTGCCATTTCCGACATCTCTTTGTTTGAGGATAATTACAAAAAATGTTTCCAGCTAAAGCACAACAGTTATCCTTACATAGTGACCTACACGTACAAGACCACCATTAAGAATTTTATCGAATTGGCTGACTGGAAACCTGTACTTCATCACGATATTCCTACCCGCTCGGCAAAATTAAAAGTAATTCTTCCTAAAGGCTATGCCTTCAACAAGTTTGTCCACCGTATTCCCGATTGTCGTATCGACTCTTCGGGTGTAAGCGTGGTGCTCGAATGTAACGCATCGTATGATAGGCAAATACAGAAGGAGCTGTTTTCTCAACCGGCCGACGAATATCCATCCATCATAGTTGCTCCGCTGAATTTCCAGTACGGGGTGGAGGGTAGCACCAAAGACTGGGCTTCGTTCGGCAACTGGCAATACCGATTGATACAGGGTCTTGATGTGTTACCCGATGAGGAGAAGGCAACGGTGACAGCGCTGATCAATGGCATTACCGACAAGCGGGAAATTGTGAAGACGCTTTATCATTATTTGCAGGATCATACCCGCTATATCAATGTCACTATCGGTATAGGAGGATATAAGCCCTATCCCGCCTCGTATGTGGCACAAAACAAATATGGCGATTGCAAAGCGCTGACTAATTATATGAAAGCCTTGTTGAGCTACGTAGGCATAGCCTCGTGTTATACCCTCGTGTATGCCGATGAACAACCGCGTAATTTAGTCCGCGAATATTCGGGGTCACAATTTAACCATGCGGTGTTGGCAGTGCCTCTGGGCAAGGATACAATATGGCTGGACAATACCTCTAAAACAAATCCGTTCGGCTATATGGGTGTTTTCACTCAAAACCGCGAAGCACTGCTGATAGATAAAGATCAAAGCAGGCCAGTGCGAATTCCTGCTATGACAAAGGAAGAGTGTAGGGTGGCATATAAAATTCAGTTCGATTGTAATGCGTCCGGAAATGCAAATACGTGGGTGAATATTTCATTCAGGGGTGAAGACTTCGAACAATTTAACGGGTTGCATGCATCTTATACCGAGGATGAAAAAGACAGGTGGGTACGCGACTATATGCCTTTCAACAATTATGAGGTGGTAAACTGGGAGCTTCTCAAACACGATAGAGATTCCACCAATATCGACCTGCAGGCAAAGCTCAATCTATACAAGTTTCTGAAACCTTTAGGCAATGAGCTTTATTTTAGCCTCTACCCGGTGAGGATGCCTTTCTTTACTGTACCGGCAGCACGCAAACTCCCCATGGCAATGCCATATCCTTTCTTTCACTCCGATAGTTTGATATACAGTTTTCCGAAGGGTTATGAAGTAAAAACAATACAGCATGCCGTTTCGCTTACTTCGCGTTTCGGTACTTATACCCTTAGCATGAAGATTGTTGACGGTAAATTGTTAGTTGTAAAACAGATGGTGCTGTTTGCGGGCAACTATTCATTAGAGCAATATGCTCAATTCTATGCCTTTATCCAGTCGGTAAAAGAAAAAGACAGGCAAAATATAATTATTACACCAATCGATAAGTAGTATTTCTAAATGCGCATAATTCAACATTCAATCACATTCCTCATGAAGAAATTATTTGTTTTCCTATGTTTTATTGGATTTATTCAATTGGCTGCAGGTCAAAATTTCACACATGAATTTGGTAAGTTCAGCGGTGAAGAGTTTAAATACACACAATACCCCAAAGATCCGTCGGCAGAGGCGGTAGTAATTTATGATATAGGAAACTCATTTTTCACAGAATCGGGGGATGAACTTTCAATAGTTTTTGAACGAAAAATGAAGTTCAAAATATTTTCGAAAGCCGGTTTAAAATGGGCTCAGATAGCTATCCCGTTTTACGAAGAAAGCAATAAATTTGAAGAGATTTACGACCTGAAAGGGAATACGTATAATTTTGAAAACGGGACAGTGCGGACCTCTGTCTTAAACATCAAAACGGCCTATGACGAAAAAATAAACGAACATTGGAGGGAAAAGAAATTTGCCATGCCCGATGTAAAAGAAGGTTCTGTGTTTGAAGTGTCTTACAAAATCCGAACACCTTATTTATTCAACTTTCGGAGTTGGGAGTTTCAGCGCAAAATACCGGTATTGTATAGTGAATATGTTACTCACATGATACCCTTTTATGAATACACCTACATACTTCAGGGTACCAACAAATTTGATGATTACAGCACAACCGAAGATAGACTGAATGAGCAACACTATGCAGGAGTGACCTATCACGACATGATTTATAAGTTTGTGATGAAAGATATTCCGGCATTTAAGGACGAGGCATTTATTACTTCGGATGATGATTATCTTATCAAACTCGATTTTCAATTGGCTGTACTTCATTATCCTACAGGTGGCACCCTGCAAGTGATGAATACCTGGCCCAAAATGTGTGAAGATATGCTTGATGAGGACTCTTTCGGGAAATTTGTAAACTCGGCAAAGAAAAAGGCCAAAGAGATTGTAGATCCAATGCAATTAGCTGCCAAATCGCCAAAAGAAAAGGCACGGATTATAGATGCGTATATGAAGCAGAATTTCAGATGGAATGGTCATTCGGATAAAGTTTCAACCAAAAGTGTCAAAGATTTTATGAACACAAAAACAGGGAATAGTGGTGATATAAACCTGTTTATGGCGGGAATGTTGAATGCTGCCGGAGTGGAGGCATATCCGGTGATACTGAGTACCCGCGATCATGGTAAATTGAAGTTAGATTACCCGTTTCATCATTTTTTCAATTATGTAATTGTAGTGGCAAAAACCGATAGTGGCTTAGTGATGATGGACGCCACCGAACCATTATGTAAATTTAGTGAAGTGCCTCAAAGATGCCTCAATGACAAAGGGTTGATTATCCAGAAAAACAAGGTGGAGTGGCTGAATCTGAAAAGCACGACATACACAAAAAAGGAATACAATTATACCCTTCAACCCAATGCTGCCAAAGACAGTCTGTCGGAAGATTGCAAGCTTGTGACTACCGGTTATGAGGCCATTGATTATAGAGGTGAATTTACCAACTCATACAAAGACTTGAAAAAGAATTTGTTGGGGGATAATGCATTAGAGAGTGATATGCTCACGCCGGCAAACTTAAAGGAAATTGATAAACCGTTCGAAATAGGATTCAAGAAGAAAGAGGCTCTCGACATAGTGGAAAATAAACTGATTATTGCTCCTTTTTGCAATATGGTTATTACTGAAAATCCTTTGAAACAGGTAACCCGAACCTTTCCCATTGATATGATTTATCCTAAAACAAGTAAATTCCTCTCCACGATTATCATTCCCAAAGGGTATAAACTTTTGTCAAAGCCTGAAGATATGTCTATCAATACCAACAAAATCAGGATATTCTATATGGTTGATACCAAAGATGATGACGTGGTAAAAGTGGTCGGCATTTACGAGTTTAAGCAAGATGTGTATCAGGTTGAGGATTATATGAACCTGAAATCCTATTTCAATATGATTGTGAGCAAGTTTAACGAAAAACTGGTGCTGGTGAAGATGTAAGAATAAGTCGTAAGTTGTCCTAATGATGGATATGAACTAAGCTAACCTTAATTGCGACCACTTTATCAGGAAGAGTTTTAGTGTGAGTTGTAAGATCAATTATACACGCAATTTCTTAGTTCCTTGTTCGATTTGAGTATAATAATGTAGAAAACAATAAGTAACAAATGAAAAAAATAGCTGTTTTTATTATTTTTGCAATTCTGTTTATATTACCCTGTTTCTCTGGTAATACAAATGGTAAATCGTTGGTTACCAGCCGTAATTCGAGTTATTATACTTATATCTATAAACTTACAAATAATCAGGCACGAAAGGCCTATCAAAATGGAATCGATCAAGCGAACAATTCTTGTTTTACACAATTGCTCGACTCATTTCCTACCGACTCAAGCTATAAGAAAACGCTCTCCGTAGGTCATTACCTGTATGTGAAGAGTGTGGAGAACAAGCTTAACCTTGAGCTGAAAAGTGTCAATGATTTCAGCATCCGTCTACTGAATAACAATGCCGACTTTAGTCTGATGGTATTTGATGCCGATGGAAACCGGATGTCAACGGCGATTATTCATCTGAAGAACAAGCTTATCCCGTTCGATGCTAAAACCGCTACTTATTCTCTTCGAGGAAGTAACCGCAAGGGTTTGATGGAGGTGGAACTTGCCGGACAATCGGCTTTTTATAACATTACACGCTCCAACAATCAATCGTCTTTTAATAGGGGAATGAACAAAGTACTGTACCAATCTCCGGTAAAGTACGTGGCAGTGCCGGTCAATTTTGTGGTCAGTATGCCGTTCGATTTATATAAGACAATAAAGAGGCATTATCGTTACCGTACCATTCGAATGCTTACGCAGCCTTTTGTCTCTATTGCTCAGTCAATTTCAGGAGGAGAGCCCATGGGGTTTGTGGAAAACATCTTTTACCTTTTCAACCACAAATATTCTTCTCATTTCAAAGGGGTGGCTTATTTCAGCCAACCCAAATACCGACCCAATGATACGGTGCGTTTTCAGGCTTATGCTTTTGACAAGAAGAATCGTCCGGTAACCGATTCGTTGAGTGTGGAATTGTACTCGAATGGAAATAAGAAACTGGGTTATTGTAAGCCTGTTCAACCCGGTATTTTTGTATTTGAGTTTCCTCTTAAGTCTGCACTTGAGTTGCAATTGGATCGGAACTATTCTGTTTGTCTGAGAAATTCCATTGGTCGCGCTGTGGTGAATGGTAGTTTTAAGTATGAAGATTATGAACTGAAAAGCACGGAGTTTCTGCTGCGGAGCGAAAAGCCGTTTTATAGTCCACACCAAGCTGTTACTTTATTTTGTAAGGGGAATGATGAGAACGACCTGCTGATTCCCGATGCAAGGATTGAACTCAATGTGCTTGCTGCCTCAATCAATAAATTTATCAGGGATCGTGACTTTGTGCCCGATACTCTTTGGACACATCAGCAAAATCTTGACCCTACGGGAGAGACCAAAATCGTTATTCCCGACTCTGTGTTTCCTCAGGTAATGATGGAGGCAAAGGTGAATGCCCGGTTTCGGACTTCTTCCAACGAATGGCAGAACAAAAGTGTAACATTCGCCAGAAGCGCCGACCCAAGGCTGTTGTCGGTAACACTTGTCAACGATTCTGTGGTGTTTGATTACTCCGAACATGGGGTTTCCAAACGATGTCAGGCCGAAATAAATATCGATGATGTCGAAAAGATAGTTCAATTGCCATGTAAAGAGAAAGTCAATCCTCTTTTCAATGAATATTATATTACAAAAGACGATTTATCGGATATAATGGAGTTACAAGATGAATCGCCGATGGTAAACTGTCTGACGGCGCGAACCAAAGATTCGGTGTGGGTCTCCATCAACAATCCGCGCAATATTCCGTTGGTATATTTTGTCTATAAAAAGAACAACTGTTTGTTTCGGGGCACGGAAATGCAGCCGAAGTTTCAGTGTAAAAATAGTACAAAGGGCAACTATTTTGTCTCCCTGCATTATTTGTGGGCAGGTAAGATGAAATCGAGCGAATACAGAGTGCCGCTTCTTGATAAAGAGCTGACTATAAAAGCAATTGAACCGGCTGTGGTGTATCCGGGTCAGACAACGAATGTGTCGGTGGTAGTAACCGATAGCAAAGGAAAACCGGTGTCCAATGCTTCGGTATTAGCCTATGGCTATACCAAAAAATTCAAGGAAACGTCTGATAGTCGGATGCCATATTTGGGAAAGAATTATCCCAATCGTGTGCTCAACAACACTTTTAGAGAAAACAATGAGTTTGACGAAAAAACCAATGGCGAAATAGCCCTTGACTGGAAAAAGTGGCATGCGAAAATGCAGCTCGACACCATTGAGCTCTATCGGTTTCTCTATCCTCAACAAGGTGTGTATAAAACAGCTTTTACTACAAAGGGTTATGTCACGCAAGTAGCTCCTTTCTTGGTCAAAAACGGAGCGTTGGCTCCGGTCAATATGCTCTATTTCGACCGTCGTCCTCTCTATTTCGATTTAACTACCACCAAGCAACCCTATTCGTTTGCAGTTTCGCCGGGATGGCACAAGATTGAACTAAGAACCTATAAGCAAACGTTAAGTTACGATAGTCTCTATTTGCCTGTGGGTTGTAAAACCATCCTCAGTATTGATCTGGATTCGATAAACCGACATGTGCGGAAATCGGAGCAAAAAGAGTTTTATTCACCTTTGGAGCAGACTGAGATAAATCGTTATCTGACACGCATCGTAAAAGTGAGCAGTCCGAGTTATCTGTATCAGGATTCGCATTATGAGCTATTGGAACCAAATTATTATTCCAGCTATATTGCCGGGCCTTTGCAAAGCGGGTTTGCCGATTTTCAGGAAAATAATGGATTTCATCACTCCTTTAATGTTGAAAAGGGCTACAGCTACGAGTTCTTTCCCAATTATTTTAAAATGAAAAGCTGTGAGCCGATTGCCACGGCACAGATGAAAACCTCCAGGTGTGTGCCTCGTCGAAATTTTGCTGAATTAGCCTATACCGAAAAAAACGTGGAGGAGAATTGGCAAAAAACGATTCGGTATATTCAAACATATACGCCACGCTATGATAATCCTTTTAAGACAAAGGCAGGCAACGGAAAACTTAATTTAGAATACCTGCCTTCCACAAAAAACAAGGAAGAACAAGAGATAAAAAATATCATTGTATTGAGCATTTCCGACTCGCTGTTTGCCCGAATCTATAATGGAAGTGAACGTTGGATGCAGGACTTTATCCCAGGTAAGTATAAACTGATTGCCATTCTACAAGACAATCGTTATTTTACTGAAGACTCAATACAAATTCGTGGCAATGGCACAAACTTTGTTCGTATAAAAAACAAGGTGCCATTGATGCCAGATGCTCGCATTAATGCTGTCAATAGTATCATTAAGCGGCGAATTGCCAGTTCTCAATATGCAGGTTATGTGCCAACACAGATTGCACAAGAGGAGAAACAAATTGCCACAGTGCTTCAACAAGTGGCCGATATACCTTGTACCACTGGGCACAAAATATGCGGAGTGGTTACCGATAATAAGGGCGAGGCGCTGCCGGGTGTTTTTGTTAAAGTGAAAGGTACCTCCATGGGAACCGTGAGTAATGTTGATGGACAATTTTGTATCTGTGCCACTTCGGCAAATGCAATGTTAACTGTTTCGTATATTGGGTATAACACAAAAGAAATAAAAGGATACGAGACCGATTTTCTGTCTGTAAAATTGGAGGAAAGCATGTTGGCTCTCAATGAAGTGGTGGTGGTTGGATACGGAGCGCAAAGAAAGAGTAACCTGACGGGAAGTGTTGCAACCGTGCAATCAACATCGGTTGCTTCATCGTTATCCGGTAGGATGTATGGAATTGGTGTTCCCGGAGCAGGCAACAATTTGCAGATTCGTGGTATGAAGTCGGTGGATGGAAAAGCACCATTGTATGTAATAGACGGGGTGGTATTTGAGGGCGATGCGCTTACGCTCAACGCAGCAGATATCGGGCAAGTTGAGGTGCTGAAAGATGCTGCAGCGATAGCAATTTATGGTAGTAGAGCGGCTAATGGCGTGGTACTCATTACACGGAAAACTACTGCTAATGCTAAGAAAGCCAACGATGCGATGCAGTCCGGCATTCAACAGGAAGGGGCTTTGCGCAACCATTTCTCCGATATGGCTTTCTGGAAACCGGCGTTGTTGACCGATGCCAATGGTGTAGCTCGTTTTAATGTGACTTTCCCTGACGATGTTACTTCATGGAATACCTATTACTATGCGTATGGAGCAAAGGCTACAGGGCAAAAGTCGAGCCGGATTAAATCGTTCAAACCATTGATTGGAACACTTGCCGTGCCCCGTTTTCTGTTGAAGGGCGATGTGACAAATGTTATCGGCAAATCGATTAATTATACATCCGATACCATTCACATTAATACATCTTTCGCATTACAAGGTAAATCCGATAAGGTGATGACTCATCGCTTGATTACCTCTGCTATAGACACTTTAACCATTAAGGTAATGACGGTAGATACACTCAAAGTATCCTATAAATTGCAGAAAGAAGATGGTTTCTCTGATGGTGAAAAACGGGATATTCCGGTTCTGCCTGTGGGTACCAAAGAGGTTTTTGGTCAGTTTTGGACGCTCGATAACGATACCACTTTCAATATTACATTGAATAAAGGCGAGGGAGAGGCTACACTGGTGGCTGATGCGCATCCCTTGACATTTGCCCTCGACGAATTGGAACATGTCAGAAATTATGCCTATCTGTGCAACGAACAATCGGCTTCGAAACTCAAGGCCCTGTTAATGGAAAAGAAAATTTACCATCTTCTAAACAAACCTTTCCCCTACGATAAGGATGTGTCCAAACTGATTGAAAGATTGGAAGCCGGTCGCACCGATAACAAATTATGGGGATGGTGGGCGAACACTGCCTATTGCAGTTGGATATCGCAACACGTGGTTGAAGCGCTTGTCATGGCAGGTAAGGCCGGTTATAAAATGCAATTAGATACCAAATCGATCTATGCAAATCTGACGTATGAATACCGAGGAGCCTCTTCGCGCGATAAAATGCGGATACTCAAGACGCTTATGTTGCTCGATTCAACTACCAACTATACCGATAATCTTAAGCAGATTGATGCCAAGCAGTTTAATTTCACAGAACGACTCGAACTAATGGAGTTGCAGCAACTTTGTAATATAAAACCGCAATTAGACACGCTGATGAAGTGGAAAAAAGAGAGTTATCTTCGCAATGTGTATTGGGGTACAGAAAAAATGTCGTTGTTCGACGATGCAATCTCTTCCACATTGTTGGTGTACCGGATTTTCAAAAAAGCGGGTGTGCATTTGGATTTATTACCCCGGATGCGCAACTATATTTTGGAGCGACGCAGTAACATGCATTGGTGCAATACTTACGAGTCGATGAAAGTGTTGGAAACCATTTTACCCGATTTGGTGGTTAACAATTCCATTCCAAAAGTGCCGCAGTTGAAAATTGAAGGAGCTGTGAAGGCCGATACCACGGCATATCCGTTGAAAAAGACGTTTTTGCCTGAGAATGCACTCAAAATAGATAAGAAAGGGGTTTATCCGGTCTACCTTACGGTATGGCAAAGTCGGTGGAATGCCGATCCTGTTTCGGTGGATAAAGATTTTGTTGTCAAGACCTTTTTTGAGAAGAAAGACTCGGTGCTAAAGGCCGGCGAAGCAGTTACCATGGTTGCCGAGGTGCAGGTAAAACGAGCTTCGGATTTTGTAATGATAGAAGTGCCTATTCCCGGCGGATGCAGCTACGAGGAGAAGTCGGGC
>Ga0302286_10002074_pt1 | contig 14198 bp, 10 predicted proteins | sample III_Fen_E2_3_FD_198765 | JGI IMG/M metagenome (GOLD analysis project Ga0302286, IMG submission 198765) | Peat permafrost microbial communities from Stordalen Mire near Abisko, Sweden - III_Fen_E2_3 | ecosystem: Environmental > Terrestrial > Soil > Wetlands > Permafrost | place: Sweden: Abisko...
CTTCGGGTCGGTTTATTAATCATACTGTTATGTACAACTTAATAATTATTGGTGGAGGTCCTGCCGGATATGTAGCTGCAGAACGTGCAGGGCATAAAGGACTCTCGGTGATACTTTTTGAAAAAAACGCCATGGGTGGAGTGTGTTTAAATGAGGGTTGTATTCCAACCAAAACCATGCTTTATAGTGCCAAGACCTACGAAAACGCATTACACGGAGATAAATACGGAGTGTATGGTGACAATATCCGTTTCGATTACGGAAAAATTGTAGCCCGTAAAAATAAAATAGTACGTAAGTTGGTAGCCGGAGTCAATGCCAAAATGAAACAGCATGAGGTAACGGTAGTATCGGGCGAAGCTATCATTCAGGGAAAGACCAATGAGGGTATAGAAGTCACTTGCGGAGGAGAAACTTATCTGGGCGAAAACTTGCTTATTTGTACAGGTTCTGAAGCTTTTGTTCCTCCTATTCCCGGACTGGAAGAAGCCGGTGAAATCATTCTGACCAACCGCGAAATTCTTCAGTTGAAGGAGCAACCTGCTTCGTTGGTTATTATCGGAGGCGGAGTTATCGGGATGGAGTTTGCCAGTTTGTATAACAGTCTGGGTACAAAGGTTACGGTAATTGAAATGCTTCCTGAGATTCTGGGTGCTAACGATGCTGAAATTTCGGCTATGCTTCGCGAAATATATGCCAAGAAAGGCATCGAATTCCACATGGAAGCCAAAGTGGTAAAAGTGGAAGGCAACAAAGTCATTTTTGAAAAAGAGGAAAAAACCGAATCGGTTGAAGGCGATAAAATCCTGGTGAGTGTAGGTCGTCGTGCCATTACGAAGGGTTTTGGATTGGAAAATCTGCAGGTAGAATTGATAAAAGGAGGTATTAAAGTTGATGAAAAGATGCGAACCAATGTCCCGAATGTATTTGCAGCAGGCGATGTGACAGGTTTTTCGTTGTTGGCTCACACTGCCAGTCGCGAAGGGGAAGTGGTAGTGAATAACCTGACCGGAAGAGAAGATAAAATGCGTTACGACGCTATTCCGGGTGTGGTTTATACCAATCCAGAAGTTGCAGGAGTGGGTGAAACGGAAGAATCTGCCACTGCCAAAGGCATTGCGTATAAAGTAGCCAAACTGCCCATGACTTTTGCGGGACGTTTTGTGGCCGAAAACGAAGGTGGCAACGGTTTATGCAAAGTACTGGTGGCAGAAGCATCGGACAAAGTTATCGGTGTTCATATGTTGGGCAATCCATGCAGCGAAATGATTTATGGAGCTTGTATGGCTATTGAAAAGGGAATGACTCTGGCTGAATTGCAGGAAGTTGTGTTTCCACATCCAACAGTAAGTGAAATTTTCAAAGAAACCGTATTTGCTTTTTGATTTTTTTCTCCCAAACTGTTTTGGAAATTAAAATAAAAACGTATCTTTGCAGCCGCTTTGAGAGAAAAGCGTGTTCAAATATATTGCGAAAATAGCTCAGTTGGTAGAGCACGACCTTGCCAAGGTCGGGGTCGCGGGTTCGAGTCCCGTTTTTCGCTCAGCTTTATGCTACACAGGATTCATTCCCTGCCCGGATGGTGGAATGGTAGACACGAAGGACTTAAAATCCTTTGGCTTTACGGCTGTGCGGGTTCAAGTCCCGCTTCGGGTACGTAGAAAAAGGACTAGTTAACTTCAATGTTGGCTAGTCCTTTTTGTTTGAGGAGTTTTCAAAAAAAGGCAACTGATATTTTTCAGTTGCCTTTTTTAATGCCATTCCGTTTCGGGTTTATGTTCTGTTACTTATCCAACTGATTTACCGATTCTACCAAGCGCACAAACTCTTTGCGGTAACCGTGTGTATCGGCTCCTATGCCGTTGTTGGCAAGTTCTATGACTTTATCATACGAACTGTTTCCCTTGAAGTCCGATTCGCGAAGCAACTGTCCGAACATGGATACCGCCATGATAAATTTAAAGTCGGCCGAAGGTTTCTTATTGATATCGCTCATTAAAACCGGAACTTCCATTTTATTGCTGCTGTCGCTTTTTGGAAGTTTGTAACGAAGTTTCACAGTGAGTAGTTCCGATGAATTGTTGGGTTGTACGCTGTTGGTTGTGTTATTGTTCGTTTGATATTTCAGGTTGTCCACTCCACCATACGTGTTTTTTACTCCGGCAGGAATGATTTCATAGAGTGCCGTAACGGTATGTCCTGAGCCCAGTTCGCCCGCATCCTTGGTATCGTCGTTAAAATCTTCTTTGTTCAGTAAGCGGCTTTCATATCCTATCAGCCGGTAAGCATTAACCTGAGCAGGATTAAACTCCACCTGAATCTTTACATCCTTGGCTACAGTGTACATAGTACTGCCAAATTCGTTGACCAATACTTTATTGGCTTCCTGTATGTTGTCAATGTAAGCATGATTCCCGTTTCCTTTTTCGGCAAGAATTTGCAACTTATCGTCTTTGTAATTACCCATACCATAGCCCAGTACAGTAAGATAAACGCCTGTTTTTCGTTTTGATTCTATCAGACTTTCCAGCTCATTGTTACTGGAAACACCTACGTTGAAGTCGCCATCCGTACAAAGTACGATACGGTTATTTCCATTCTCAATAAAATTCTTTTCGGCTATTTTATAGGCAAGCTGTATTCCTGCTCCTCCGGCGGTAGAGCCTCCGGCATGTAGGCCATCCACTGCTTCCATTATTTTCTGTTTGTCCGTTCCTTCGGTCGATTCGAGTACAACGCCTGCAGCTCCGGCATAAACTACTATGGCTACACGGTCAGTTTTGCGCAGGTTATTAGTCAGTAGCTTGATTGATGATTTGACCAGCTCCAGTTTGTTTGGAACATCCATAGAACCCGAGACATCAAGCAGGAATACAAAATTAGATGCAGGAAGATTGTCTGAAGGAATCTCGCGGGCTTTTACTCCTATTTTTACTAAGCGATGAGTAGCGTCCCAGGGGCAGATGCTTGTTTCGGTATTGATGCTTACGGGATCTTTGCCTATCGGTTTTGGGTAATCATAGCTGAAATAGTTGATCAGTTCTTCAACCCGGATGGCATCTTTCGGTGGTTTCTGACCCATGTTTATCATTCGGCGCATATTGCCGTATGAAGCAGCGTCCACATCCAGCGAAAAGGTAGAAAGTGCCTGTTCTTTGGCCGAAAGAAAACGGTTTTCTTTGAAACTTCCGTATTCTTCGGTGTTGGGTTGAGCTTGTATTCTCATTACAGGCATAAATGACGATTGCGGATAATAATTCGTGACTTTCACATCGGCAACATCGGCCACACTGATAGAACCGGATATATCACTCTTTCTTTGCGATGCGTAACCTACTACCACTACTTCTTCCAATGCTTTTTGATCGGGAGTGAGGGCAACATCAATATACCCGCTTTTCACTACCACTTCCTTCTTTACATAACCCAGGAATGAGAAAACCAATGTTTTTCCGTGTTGGGTGGTGATGGTGTAACGTCCTTTGGTATCGGTCAATGTTCCTTTTTTCGAACCTTTTTCCGTTACCGTTGCAACCACGATTAATTCGTGAGTTTGTGCATCGGTTACAATTCCTGATACCTGAATTTGTTGAGCAAAAGTGTTGGCTGTAAAAATAAAAATCGTACAAACGATGGTCAGTAATTTGTTGTTTCTTGTTTTCATGACATTGAGTTTTTTATATGAATAACTTTAATCCGGAAATTCTTTATAGCCATTAGATACATTTTCCATTTAAATTCCATAAACAGCAGTAATTTTTTTTTACTTTTGTGCAATTAAATAAATAATACAACTCATATCTAGTTGAAAGCCAAAGAGAAAATATCGGAATATTCTGAAGAAAATTTGCTTCGCACTTTTACCGAAAGTGGCGACACCCTTTTTCTGGGAGAATTGTACAGACGATATATTCCGTTGGTATATGGTTTGTGTCTGAAATATCTCAATCAGAAAGAAGCGGCACAAGATGCGGTGATGGATATTTTTGGGGTGCTGGCAGACAAAGTGCCGCAGTACGAGATTAAGAACTTCAATACCTGGCTGTACAGTGTGGCAAAAAACCATTGTCTGCACGTGTTGCGCAAAGACAAAAACGTCAGTATGGTTAATATTGAAGATGTACTTGTGGAAAATCAGGCTATTTTGACTCTAACGGATAAACCGCAGTCGCAGGAAGAGATGGAAGCGCTGGCATATTGTATGGACACTTTGCCGGAGGAGCAAAAACGAAGCATTAATTATTTTTTTTACGAAGAAAAATCGTATGCCGATATTGTGGATCTGACGGGATACGCGCTCAGCAAAGTGAAGAGTTATATTCAGAACGGAAAACGAAACCTGAAGAGCTGCATGATAAAGGTTTTAAAATTAAACCCGGAGCGCTAAAGGAGATAAACACGCTACGATTGACCGATAAACCGGTATAGAACAACAATACAAAACAATACAAACCGAATTGGCCTTTAATGCCCTGAGATAGTAGAAACAATGAAGTTTATAGAGTACATACAAGGTAAGCGCCGCGGAAAAGAAGCCAATAAGCTCGAACGCGAAGCCATGAATGATCCTTTCGTGCAGGATGCCATTGATGGTTTTGATGCTGTGGAGGGCAACCATGTACAGGACATTGATGAACTTGAACGCAGGATAATGCAACAAGCCACGCGGCGCAAGCGCTTTGTACCGTACAGGGCGTGGGCAATAGGAGTGGCAGCCTCTCTTGTGCTGATGCTGGGCATAGGCAGTCTGTTTTACTTCCGCACCGAACAACCTCAGGTCATTGCACTGCATCCACCCGTGCGTGTAACCCTGCCGCCTGCCGATACTGCCCGAAAGAGCACCCCTGCTCCCGAAGAACGTGCGGTGGCACAACAGATGGATAAAAAACTCCGGAAACCCGCCGCTGTACTCAGTGTGCAACCGACTGCCGAAAGTAACTCCGAACCGATAAAGACTCAGGAGGAGATTAACGAAAGCAAGCAGCATGTCAGTGTATCCGATGTATCTGCAGGATATGACATTGCCGATGTGCATTCTACCAAAGACATTGCCGATGTAATGCCGTTTAGGCCGACTGATAGTAATAAAGCGCAGGCGGATAAAGTACAGGCTGCATCTCCTAATTCAAGCTCCGTCCGAAAAGAATCTGTCAACCAGCCCACTTTTCAATTCTCGGACGTGAAAGCGCCATCGGGCGTTATTACCGGACAAGTGCTTGATGATGCAGGCGAACCGCTGATTGGAGCTACGGTAAAAGTAAAAGGAATGAACCTTGGAACCATTACCAATGCCGAAGGTAAGTTTGAACTTCCTGCTCAGCTCAATGGCAAAGACAAACTTGTGGCATCATATATTGGATTTGAAAACGAAGAAATACCTGCCGGGGGCAATTCGTACATCATCAAGCTTAAGCCTTCCAGTTCGGCACTGAGCGAAGTAGTGGTTGTAGGTTATGCATCGCAACGGAAATCATCTGTAGTAGGATCTATACGGGAAATTCCCGTTACGGGCGAAAAGTTTGGCGAAAAAGAGTTTGAGAAATACTATAAAACCCACCATCGTGCCGGACTTTGCGACCGGACAGAATATGTATTGAAAGCCCGCTTCCGTATTGATGCGAATGGCAAACCTCTTCAAATAGAAGTAACTCAGTCGCCTTGTCCGGAAATAGAACAGGAATTCACCGCACTGCTTATGGGTGCTCCTGTATGGACTAAAACCAACCGCACCGTAAAACTCACTATCCGCATGTAACTCACCAGCGGCAATATCTTTTTATACTAAGTAAACCCGTAGTGCATTTATTTGATAGATTCTATTTTATAGCAAGGCTTATGGTTTTTACTCAACATGACGGGGACTGACCTTGTCCGGTGAGCCGAAAAACAAGAAAGGAAAGCGTGAAAATACCCACTGTTTGACGACCGTAGGGAGAAGTTTGGGGATTTTAGCTTTCCGATCGTCAGTTTTTCGAGTGAAGCGGGCATAGTCTTGAACTTTTTTGCTTCGTTTTTTGGTTCAAGCCAAAAAATGAAGTGGGGTTTGGGGTAAGACCCCAATATGAAAACTATTCTTTTTTATAAATACACTACGGGTTAAGTAAGTGTAATAATTAAATGTCACAATTATTAAAAAGGGTATTCAATCTCATAGTAGCACTTAGCAACATAGAACCACTTAGTGAAAAATCACGGCTTCAGAATAGGATAATCTTGATTTTTAGTTGACATAGAATCACATAGTTTATTTTTGAGACAAATAGCAGTAAACTCTGTTTTCTATGTATTCTTCAGAACCGCTATCTGAATCTATGTAGCTAAGTGCTACTATGTGGTTGATTAAATAGAACATTATATTTCCCATACTACTTATACGCACAAAGGCGGTATGGATTGCTTTTGACTTTTACGCGGTAGCCTATGCTGTGTCCGTCAGGGTTGCGTTGTGTTTATCTAATATAACTTTACGGAGTATCACACCAGTTCCATAATTTTGGCTATCAGGCAGGTGGTGTTTATGGAGTTTACGTCAAACAGTGCATTCACTTTATTGTATCGGTTCGATACCGTGTGCGGACTCTTGTACAGTTCCCTGCTCAATGCCTTTTTTTTACAATCCTCATCGTGCTTTTTTATCAGTTCGCGGTCTATTTCGTCCAGCTTCACGTTCAGCAGGCGGGCAGAGTACAGGTGCTCTTCGCAGTAGTGCGGCGTGGCAGGGCTGAACTTGCGTAGCTCGGGCATATTCATGTCCCGCAGTCGTTTCGATTCTATGGTTATCAGCCAGGGTTTACCCTCCGGGTCGTACTCGTTCACATACATATAATGCAGGTAAGGGTGATACTGACCATCTTTCTCCAACAATCGGCGAATATACCGCACATGAAACTGATGCCACTCCGCAGGGCTAAGGTTGGAGATAAACTCTATGCTTTTGATCATCGTGTCCAGGCAGAAACGCAGGTTTTGCGGTTCGGTCAGGTCGTTCAGTGTTTTCATATTGTCCATCACGGCAGGGCTCAGCGACGGATATTTCAGGTATTTATTAAAGAGCGAATCGTGAAACGTGAAATGTTTCGTGTACAGGTCAAAAATCGTCACGCTGTAGTCGCGCAGTCCTTTCCGGTGATTGAAAGTTTTTTCAAAATACTTTTTTTGTTCAAAGCTTATCGGCGTTTCCTTACACCGATAGGCGGACAATTGATCGTGTAAGTCCTTTACCAACTGTTGTGTAGGTGGATAATGATTCATAGTAATTACTGTTAGGTATTTTGTTTTTTCAGGCTGCCGGATAGTAAACAACATTCGTAGCCCTGATTAAAATTTACGTTGCAAAAAAATAAAAAATACCCCTAATTTCCAAGAAGTGTTAATGATATTTAACTAATTCAGCTAAAAAAGGTGTCGGTGACTTAAAAAATGACCCGAAATAATTCTGTTTTTTTGCAGCGTAACAAAAAAGTTTGTTGCCTTAACCACACAATGAGTGAATATATGCCTGAGTGAGTAACCCTTTCTATTAAGTAGACGTATTTCATTAAAGAGTAGATGCAACTTTGGCAAAAACCGACACATTGTTGGTAGTAATTGTACCAGATGAGTAGAATAATGATTTATTGTTCATGAAAGTAGAAGCTACGTAGTAAAATAATACTTTATTATGCTACTGAGATAATTACATTATTATAGAGAAATGCCTCATTACAGGGGATAGTAGGAGCAACTCTCACCAAAGTAGAAGCCACTTAGTAGAATAGTGGAGCAACTCTCTGCTAAGTAAGCGTATTATTTATGAAAGTAATAAGCCAAAAACAAATAAACGATTCAGATAAGATAGTATCAATTAATTACTTAAAACAAAACAACATGGGAAATTCGAAAGTATTAATCAACTTTGCTTCAAGCAAATACACCGACGAAGCGTTAGGAACAAAAGCAAACAACATTCTGGAAAAAGTAGAAGGCAATCCGACATTTCAGTCTGCAATGCAAATTATTCAGGAGCTAAGAGTTGCAAACACCAACTACATCAATGCACTGGCCAAAGTAGAAGGCGGCTCTAAAGAAGACACGGTGATAAAAAACAATTGCCGGAAGATTGTAGAAACACAACTAAAAAAACTTGCAGGTGCTGTACAGACTATAAGCGACGGCGACGAAGCCATTATACTGAGCAGCGGAATGGATGCAAACAAAAAACCAAGCGCTGTGGGCAAGCTGGCCAAACCTGAGAACTTAACCGTGAAACCGGGCGACAACAAAGGTTCGGTACTGATGATGTGCGACGTGGTAGAATACGCCGACTACTACGAATTTGAACACACCGTGTTACCAATAACCCCTACCAGCATTTGGACGAAAGACACCACCAAGAAACGAAAATATGAAAAAAGCGGACTAGACAGTGGCAAAGAATATGCTTTCCGTGTGGCAGGTGCAGGCTCCGATCCTTCGCGTGTGTACAGCGATATTATTACCAGTTACGTGTTATAACGCGCTGCTAATGCCCAGCGGCTTACCCCTGAAACCATCTACGCGCTGCCGCGTGGATGGTTTTTTTATACTCTGAAACCCGCACCCATATACGTTTTCTAAATTTGCTTATAAAAAGGAGTGTAATTTTTTGGATGTTATATCTAAAATATGTAAGTTTGTGAATTGTTTTATTTAAAGAATCTATACTACCTTGAAAAAACTTACACTTAGTCTGTTTACGATTTTGCTTCTTTCCGCTTTTTCTCCCGAAAGCCCTTCATCAACCGTTTATATCTGCACCGGTCCAAAAGCCAAAGCATATCATTCCATAAGTACCTGCCGTGGAGCAAAAAACTGTAGCGAAGCTATAGTGGCTGTATCGTTAGCTAAAGCTAAAAAGATGGGTCGGAGGGAGTGTAAGATTTGTTGGTGAGGATAATTTGCTAAAATCTGAATGAATTAAATCTATACAAAATATTACAAGATAAACTCAAATTAATATGGGAGAATGGTCTAAAAAAATTGGAGAATATGGAGAAAATGTTGCTGAAAAATTTTTCTCTGTAATTGGTTGGCATGATTTATCTAAAGGTATTGAATTGCCATGTTTAAATTCGGACAAACATTTAAATGAAAATGGAAATCCAAAAGCAACACATGGTATAGATTTCTTATATTCATATATGAATCAGCTTGTTTCAGGGCAACTTAATAATATCGTAATTTCATCTAAGTATAAAACAATTAAATATCCCAACAGTCCAACTGGTTTATTCAAAGATTTTATGGATGATTTAATAACAACACTAGAATGCTTTGATAGCTCTACTCTAAAAGATTCAATTAGAGATGGATTTTCTTGTTCTTCGATTAATGATGTTGGAGTTTTATTTTGGTTGAATAATCAAGAAGAGAGTAATGATGACCTAATTAGTATTGTTTCATCTGCACGTATTTCTGACACATATACGGATAAAACGATTTATATAATGGACAATAAACGTGTTGCATTTATTCTTGAAGTAATGAAATATATAAAAACAATGAGTGATGTATTTGATTATAATTTTTATTATCCAAATACGGGGCAAAATATCAATCCACAGAGTAGAGAAAATATTGGTAAAACATTGCCCATTGAATACCTTAATTCGAGTATTATTCCAATTAAACTTTCAAATAAAAATAATCACAAAGAAACTTGTTTATTTCTAGGAACATTGGATGATTTTGAAGAAGGTGATTTAATCCAATTAATTGGTTTGGCTAAAGATATAACCACAGATCTTATAGGGCAAGTTATTATTGCCTTCCCAAATTACCGTGAACTTGAACATAAGCAAGCTGTAACTCAAGCTAAACAAAAATTTCAATCAGCAGAATTCACTAAAACGGTCAAAGTTGTAAATTTCAATAATCCTTTAGATGTATATTAATTATGAATACAGAACATAAAGACATAAAGAAGATTATACCTTATGGTGAACAATTAAGAGGCTTTGTCAATCAAAAATTTATTTCAAACGCAGAGCTATATAGAATTCTTAAAGAAAGAGGTGTATTTCCTCTATGTGCAGAAAAAGACTATATGTCACCATTATTCCAAACAATATTATTATCACCAAAAGAATTCGAAAAGATTAGAGATGCTTTTCTAACAAAGGAAGATAATAAAAAGATTATTTCACGAGATATTAAATGGAATAATGAAATTCAAATATTTTCACCAGATATACTCGCTGTAGATGTCGAAGACTTTCTTAAAAAAAAATTGCCAAGTTGTAAATTAGAACAGCCTATCAGATTAGTTCAAGTAAATAATAATCCAAATCATTTAAAAGCTGAGTTTACAATAAAAAGACAGGATATAAATAAATCATGGTATGAACAAACTAATTTATTTATTGGAGCCTTTGAATTTATCAATGAGAATAATGGCAAGGGAAGAGTTATTATATCACATACAGCACCAGAGACAAAGGAGCTTGCAGAGTATGCGGTTAAGGAACAAATAAAAGCATATAAGCGAAAAGGGTATATCGCAAATAATGAAGAGTTACGAAAAATATTGTTTAGCGATTTTACGAACTCTGAAAGATGTAATTTTTTCTTTCGTTTGACAAACCATTTAGAGTCAGAATATTTTATTTGCGATAGTATTAAAGATATTTCAATAAAACCAGCAGAAGATAGTCTCCCAGATGAAATAAAATGGATGGAAGACCTGAATAAAATACTCCTATCTGGTACATCACTAGATAAAAAACAGTTCATAAAAGATACAAAGTACCATAAGCATTTGATAATATGGAATATAGATGCTACATTCTCTTATAGTATAAAAGGTCAAACAGGAGTTTTTACCGTGAGTTTTGGTTTCCCAGATTATACAACAAATAAGAAAGAAAATTCTGAGTTTGAGCTAAATGTTTCAACAATAACTCCTTCTATAACTTTAGATACCAAATCTAGGAAAAGTTTAAAAGCACAATTATTATCAGAAATGGATAGACAAAAGTCGATTGTTTATAATAACTTTTTAGAATATAAGAAAAAAAAATAAAATTATGGCTTCAGTTTTTTTAGAAACAAATATAAGAAGTGTCAGCTTACATAGAGTTGGGAATAAAGTAATTGATGAAGGATATACTTTGTCAAAAAAAACATTTGAAATTGAAAATGAGCTCAAGGACTTGCTTACACATTATTTTGTTACTCCTTTCAAATCAAACGAATATTATACCCTTTATCACGACACAGATTTAAATCTTAACGAGGTATTTGTATATGTCAGTAAGATATTTGATAACCCAGAACTATTACATGAACAATCAATAAACCTAGCCAAACATCTTTATGAACAAAGTACCCATCCTAAAATAAAGAGTGGGGAGTTTTATACAGTATATTTTAAAGATTGCATTGTTGATGGTACTACTACCGATGCTATCGGGTTGTTCAAATCAGAAAATAAAGACACTTTCTTAAAGGTGTATCTACAAGGAGATGGGTTTGAAATAGAAAGTGAAAAAGGTGTTAATATCAATAAACAGGATAAGGGTTGTTTGATATTTAATCTTGAGAAAGAAAAAGGGTATATAGTTTCAGTAGTTGATAATACGAACAAAGGTGCGGAAGCAAAATACTGGACAGATGACTTCTTACACGTAAAGCCCCGTAAGGATGAATATCACAATACACAAAATGTAATGTCGCTTTGTAAGAACTTTATCAAAGAAGGTCTTCCGGAAGAATTGGATATTTCAAAGGCAGATCAGGTAGACTTTTTGAATAAAGCGGTAGAGTACTTTAAGAAGAATGAAGACTTTGATATGTTAGACTTTAAAAAAGTAGTCATGCGTAAACCTGAGGTTGCCGAGAGTTTCGATCAATATAAATCGGAATATGAATTTGCTCGTGAACTAGCTGTTTTAGATAGGTTCTCTATTTCAGAAGCAGCAGTAAAGAAACAAGCTCGTGCTTTAAAAAGCGTCATTAAATTGGATAAGAACTTTCATATCTATGTGCATGGTGACAGAGATATGATTGAGCAGGGAACAGATGAAGAGGGCAGGAAGTATTATAAGATTTATTATACACAAGAAAGTTGATTATTTGATATAAAATTGGTTTCATTTTCGAATATGTTTATAATTTAAATTATTGATTATTATGCCTCACGAACAGAAATTGACAGTACATACAATAAAATTAAAACCGAAGACTAAAAAAGTAGAAAATACTAATAGGTGGCTTTTTAGAAATATTATTAATGAAGCAAATACTGATTCAATTAATGATCAATACTTGTTTCTAGAAATATTTAAAAAATTTATCTATTTTCTAGATACAGAAGAAATGTATAAAGATTCGGATAATCATAAATGCATGACTATAAATCAGGCTGATATCAGTGAGTCAAATATAAATCCAAATATTATACCACACCCTGATGAATTTATTATTGAGGGTAAGATTGAAGGAGGGAGTTTTGGCAGAAAAAGAAATAAAATTTCAACCGCAAATAAAACTGATAAATCCGAAGTGAAGGAAAAAGATGCTATAACAGATTATTTCTACTTTATGATTTATACTCCCCTGTATTCCGATAAGTCAATAATGTTTATCCACTCATATTCTGATAGTAATATAGATAATATAGTAAAAAAGTTCTTACGTAGTTTTTTATCATATTCAGATGTCTTTGGTGAGCCTACTATAAAAAGATTTATTCCTAAAGAAATAATTGCTGACTTTAAATCGGAAGCAACAGTAAGCAGTTTGACTTTTTCAACTGATATTCTAAGTGAAAGCTTATTAGATAAAACATATAAAACACAAGCTCAGAATTTTAATGTAACAATCAAAATTAGCCCTATTGGAGATGAATTTACAATAAATGAATTCGAGAACGCGAAAGAGTTAATTCAGAAGAAAACATTTTCAGATATCTTACATCTTAATCAGTTTAAGAAAAGAAGTGGGATGATGAGAGATGGAAATACAAACAAAACCTCCCCATTTCAATTAGATTCATTTGATGTAAAACCGGCTATTTTATTGTCTAAATACATTGACATTAAGAATAATGAGTCAGACTTTGATGAAATAAAGAAATACTGTTTTGAGCTTTTAGAAACTGTCAAATTAGAAATTTACACTCATCATGCAGTACAGAACCGTTAAACGGCTAATAAGTCCATTAATAAAAGGAGGACATGAGTGGCAGTTCATTTCTATTAATGGAAATGAAGTTCCTCATAAATTTTACTTTAGCAATGTACAGTGCTTTTTATTGCTAATTAGTTCTCTCGTGTTATTTAAGTTGACACATGGTTTATCCAGAGATATAATAGGGTACGTTATAACTGCATTTTCAATATCAGTATCTTTATTTATGTCTCTTCTGGTAAGTATATTTGATAAATTTGAGAATACAGATTTTACCACTAACTCAAGAACAGAGGGAGAGATTACAAGATTAAAACAAAAGAAAAACTTTTTTAAACGTTTTATATCTATAACAAGTTACCTCGTATTACTCTCTATATTGGTTATAGTCCTTTGTAGCCTGACATATGTATTTAACTATTCTGCTCATGATCTAAATATTAATTCATTGACATTTGACTTTGAAAATATTGATATATTATTGACATTGAAGAATAGTCTAGTGATTCTTTATAGAATTTCATTAAATTATTTTCTATTGAATTATTTGTTTTTGACTCTTTTTATTGCTGGTAGTGCTTATGAGTATTACATATCTGAACTAGATAGAAGAATAATTGAATAAATTCTCTAGTTGAGCGTAGTCTATTTGTTTGGGAAGCATCCCGCTTCGTCAAGTTAGAAGCAAGTCTCCAGACTTGCATATTTAAATATACAATCAAAAGCAGGAGCTTTTCTTTTGCGTAAGGAATCGAAATGCTTCGCCGAACGAAGATTCGCAGTCTTATACCTAACTTACGTTTAAAACTAATTAAAATTTAGAACAATGATAAAAAGAATTATTCCGCTCATCTTCCTTTCTTTTACAATTATTAGCTTTGGTCAGACGAGTAATTTTCCTGCTGGCGTTTATTTAAATCTTGATCAATTAAAAAACCGAACTCCTGCTTATGATGCAAATTTATCAATCAGCAAAAGAACGTCAGGCGATATATTTATGATAGGTGGTAACGATTATAAAATTAAATCTACGATTGATTCAATTAATAAAA
>Ga0302286_10002076_pt1 | contig 14191 bp, 13 predicted proteins | sample III_Fen_E2_3_FD_198765 | JGI IMG/M metagenome (GOLD analysis project Ga0302286, IMG submission 198765) | Peat permafrost microbial communities from Stordalen Mire near Abisko, Sweden - III_Fen_E2_3 | ecosystem: Environmental > Terrestrial > Soil > Wetlands > Permafrost | place: Sweden: Abisko...
CGCGCAAGTATTATAAAACTACTGATACGGGTGAGGCTGTCATGCAGCAAATGACAAAAGATATTCACGCACTTAACACAACTGTAGGAAAGTTATAAGGAGACAGTATGAACGAAATAACAAGAATCCACCTCGCAAAGACTCCGTACAACATCGAAGTTGCTGCTTATGGTGCACTCCGGGCGTACCTGGACGGCATAGAAAAAGCCCTACATGCGGACACGGATGCTATGCGGGAAATTGAATCGCGTATGACAGAGCTGCTTGACGAACGTGGCGTAAATGGTGAATCGGTCATCACGTCTGCAGATGTTGAAGCGCTACAGAAACAACTGGGTGATCCGAAGGACTTCGCCGGTGATGATACCGAACAGACATCTTCAGAAACCGCTCCAAAAAAACGCCTGATGCGAGATACATCCAATGCGATGCTCGGTGGTGTGTGTTCAGGCGTTGCAGCATATTTCGGATGGGATGTTGTGTGGGTGCGCATTGCAGCCGTCATATTGACATTTATAACGAGTGGCACGATGATTCTCATCTACATTATTTTGGCTATAGTCATGCCAGAAGCGAAAACAGCCTCAAACAGGTTAGAGATGACGGGTACGCCTGTAACCCTCGGAAACTTGAAAGACACTGCGATTAAGACAGCGGAAGCCATAGAGCCAATGCTTGCGAAAGTACTGCGAATCTCTGCAGGTATACTGCTTACGATTGGTGCATTTCTTTCGGCGATGACCGTTATGTCAGTAGTCGGGTATATCGTGATACATTTCAATGACATCAGCTATTTCTATAATGGTCACCTTGATAGCGGTGTATCTATAGGTCTTATGGCCCTCGGCGGTGTGATGTTGACCGTATTATGTACGCTGCTTGCAAAAATGGTATTTCTACGTAAAGCGACGAAGAATGCCATCATGGCTTCGATAATCGTTGCGCTACTCGGCGCGGCAAGTTTTGGATCGGGCGCTGCCATCACGGCGCTGCGTGTGCATGATTTTCAGCAAGTATTGTCGACGAGTGATGTAACTAAACCTTTAGATGTGAAGGGCCAATTTGATGGTATCAAAGCGATTGATGTGCGTTCCCGCGGTATTAACCTGCACTATACTGTCTCCGATACTTCACAAAAGGGTTCCTATGCATATAACAGTTTTCTGGTAAAAAAGCCTTCAGTCAGCTTGACGAAACTAGGAGACACTTTGGTTGTTCAAGACAGTTTCGATCAGAGCGAGTGGTGTAGCCGAGCTTTCGTGTCATGCAATATGCTGAGTGTAGATGTCTATCTAAGCGGTCCGACACTTGAGCACCTGACGACAAACGGTTTCAATACGTCATATGCAGCTATACAGCAGGACAACTTGGTAGTTGAGCAAAAGGAAGCAACAGATTTCACACTTACATCGGTCGGCATGATCAAAATATTGCAGCTAACGACCGAAGACGGCAACTTAACGGCAAATGATGCCATCATCGGAACGGTTAATGTGACTGGAAGCCGCGGAAGAATTAATCTTGCTACTGTTTCAGCCTTGAACATAACGACCAACATCACGAGCTGCTCCACTCCCTTCGTGATTAATGGGACTAATTTGGGCGCAGTGAAGGTTAATGGCCAAGATTGGAACCTCTCTAACGAATCTTCATGTTTAGTAATGCCCACGAATGGATAGCAAAGGTTTCATTCTCGCCCACATATGGTCGTGAGGCGGTACAATATATGTATGAGCGATGAGTTGAAGGAAAAATTAAGCAAGCTGCCGAAAGAACCGGGCGTCTATTTTCACAAGGATGCATCAGGTGAAATAATCTATGTCGGTAAAGCAGCCGTGCTACGTAACCGCGTACGACAATATTTCCAAGCCTCTCGTTCGCGTGACCCAAAAACAGAGGCGCTGGTTGCGGAGATTGTGGACACCGATTGGATGGTGGTAGAAAGCGAGCTTGAAGCACTATTTCTAGAAGCGGAGATGATTCGCCGCTACATGCCTCGCTACAATATACTTCTTCGTGATGACAAAGCACTGAGCTACATACGCATTGATATCGATAGCGACTTCCCAACGGTCTCTACCACGAGACGGCCGCTTGATGATGGCGCGCGTTATTTTGGTCCATATTTTAGCTTGTACGGCGTCAAGCAAGCTCTGAAGTTGCTCAGGCGGATCTTCCCCTACGCCACGCGTCGAGTTGCGGGCAATAGACGAGCAGGTCTTGATTATCACTTAGGGCTTGATCCGGGAATTGAAGAGGGAAAGACGAGTCTCGATGATTATCGTGCGAACCTGCGAAAACTCATCGCGGTCATTGAGGGCCGCCGCAGTGGCGTTATAAAGGAAGTCGAACGAGAAATGACTCGAGCAGCTAAAGCGGAGGAGTTTGAACGCGCAGCGGTACTTCGAAACCGTTTGATTGCGCTACAAAATCTCGGGAAACAAGTCATCTTCAGCGACAAAGAGTTCCTCGACATTAGTAAAGATCAGGCACTTATGCAGTTGCAACAGCTTCTGAGATTGCCCGAACCGCCAAAGCGCATCGAGGGGTATGATATATCCCATATGTCAGGCACGAACGTCGTAGCTAGTATGGTGGTATTCACGAATGGTGTGAGTAATAAGAGCGAGTACCGCAAGTTCAAGACATCTGAGCGTAACGATGATTATGGCAATATGCGCGAGACCATTACGCGTCGCTTCAGCGAAAAAAACCGGAAGGCATGGGGGCTGCCGAGCCTTGTCCTTATCGATGGCGGTGCGGGACAACTAGGTGCGTCTATTGCAGCCATGAAAGAGCGCGAAATATCAGTGCCAATAATTAGCGTTGCAAAACGTGAAGAAGAGTTAGTTGTACATAAAACGGAATCATGTGTCGACGTATCGTTCATAGAAACGCTATACAACCGACAATCACCTGGTGTTGAAGTGCGTGAAGAGGGTGATTATTATATCGTGAATCTGCATGCAGGCCAGTCAAACGCAGGGTCTCACTCCAAGAACTTGCGTGGTGGAACTACTGCTAGCACGTACACCGATACGGTCAAGCTCATACAACGAATCCGTGACGAAAGCCACCGTTTCGCGGTCTCATACCATACGACGCTAAAGAGGCGACAACAAACCGCGAGCATGCTCGATGAGATTCCGACAATAGGCCCAGCGACGAGAAAAAAACTAATTCGCACATTTGGCAGCATGCGAGGAGTCGTTCAGGCGCGTGAATTTGAGCTCATAAAAGTTGTTGGTGAAAAACGTGCGACGATTTTGCGTCAATATCTTCGACCGCTTCGGCGCGTCAATCAGACCGATGATAACAAAAAAGACGTCGACTTCCCGTCGGCTGTGTAGCCTGCTACACTACCACTATGACTGCACGAACACACGATGTTGCTGCTCTGACATTACTTATGACCATAGTTATATTTTCGCCACCAGGAAATATGACAGTCGCAACGGCGCTTGCCGCAGTGCTCGCCAACCAGCTGGGAGGCATCGCACCAGATATTGACCAGCCAACTGCGCCTCTCTGGCGGAACTTACCAGTTGGTCGCTACGTCGGGAAAATATTTGGGGCACTTGTGGGTGGGCATCGCTTTCTGAGCCACTCACTACTTGGCGTCGGCGTGTTTGCAGTGCTGGCCCGGCTTGCACTCGAGTTCTTTCAGCCAATGATGCCACGCATTGACATCGGCTTCGTTTGGTTTGCCTTCGTTATCGGCATGGTGTCTCATCTTATCATGGATACTTTTACGAAAGAGGGTGTGCCATGGCTACTACCATTACCATTCAAAATCGGTATCCCACCATTGAAGGCATGGCGAATTACAACAGGTAAGGGTGTTGAAATGTATATTATCCTACCACTGCTCATCATCATTACTGTTTGGCTCGCGTCTACGCATTACACTGTGCTGTCGCAAATCGTCCAGACAAAACTTGTCCAGTAGCTATTCTTCCTCTTCTTCTTTGTCGTCGGAATCGTTCTTGGCCGCAAACCGTTTGTGCGCGTGCAGGGCCAGTGCGATGACGCCTAATATGGCCAGAAACATGACGTAACTTGCTCGGTCGATAAGGCTTGCGGCAACGATAGCGTGAGTCTCGACGCCGTGAAGACGTTGGGCGAAGAGCAGAAATGCTTCGCGGATACCAATGCCGTCAGGAGTTATTGAAACAAAGAGCGAGAAATTGGCAGCACCAGTGTAAGACACGATTTGACCGAGCGAGACCTGTGCACCTACGGCGGTAAGTTCGATACCATACCGTACTGCCATGAGCGATACTTGGGCAACTGTCGCAATACCGAGGATGCTCAGTCGCCTCCGCGAGAGTTTAATTTTTGAGTTTCCAGTTTCGTTTTTCTTGCCGAACTGGCGGAGTACCACAAAGGATATACCACTAGCGCTAAGTACAACGAGTACACTTGCCCACCACGGCATAACGCCGATGACGAGGAAAAGTGCGCTAACGATGGCATAAAATCCATAGCTAATAAGTGTGACAAACGTAAAATCCCTTAACCTAACTTTGTACTGCGTCTTTAGATAACCAGCTCTGACACCAGGTCCGCTTTGTAATGGGCCAAAAAAGTTTGCAAGTGACGAATAAATGGTCAGGAGAAGACTTTCTCGCTTCTCAAGTTCTACCTGGCACATCTGAGCTGAAACATGGTTCATGACTGCTACGACACTTATGAGGGCAAAGTTAGTGAGCAATAGCAGGATAATAACGACTGGATTCGTTTCAAGAAGTTGCCTGAGATAGCCCGGATGAGTGTGAAAATAGTATACAAAGAGTGCAATGGTTGCGAGAATAATACCGACAACAAGATATGGCCGCAGTTTTTTAAACAAATCGGAAAAATTCATCATATACAGTATAGCAGCTGGGGTTTATATTAAGTTGTGATCCGACGCTAGGCGATGCCGATACCTTGGTAGACGATGCCCGCTTTTGCGAATTCTGGGCGCAAGTGCTTCAGCATATTGCGACCATCGATGACGACCTTGATACCATATTTCTTAAGTTCATCTGGATGAAGTAGTTCCTCGAATGCTTTATGTGCCGTTTCGATAACGACAGCTTCTGCATGTTCGAGAGCTGCTTCGAGCGTTGCGACATCTGAATCTGCCGCCAAATGTGGATCGAACCGTACAACGTTTGCCCCACGTTTCTGGAGCTGTTCGTGGATTTTGTGCGATGGACTTTCTCGCTGATCGCCAACGTTCGGCTTGTATGAGACGCCGAGCAATGCAACTTTAGTACCATTGAGTGGCTTGCGGATTTTTTCAAGGGATTCTTTGAGTAGGTCGACAGTAAATGCGGGCATGCGTTCATTGGTGCGACGCGCCATGCGAAGCAAATCGTGTTCGAAGCCGTATCCCTTTGCGTAGTCTATTAGGTAATACGGGTCAACTGGAATACAGTGCCCTCCTACGCCACAGCCTGGTCGGTGTGCCATAAAGGCAAAAGGTTTTGTCGCCGCACCGTCGATGACGCTTTCGATATCGATACCCAGATGGTGAAATGACATCGCAAGCTCATTTACAAATGCAATGTTGATATCTCGGAATGAGTTCTCGACGACTTTGACTGCTTCAGCTTCTTTGATTGAACCCATCTTCTTGATATCAGCATCGATAATTGAAGAGTAGAATGCGTAGGCTTTATCGAGTGCACTTTCAGTATTACCACCAATGACTCGGTTTATATTGCCAACATGCCATTTGGGATCTCCTGGGTTGATTCGTTCAGGACAATAGGCAATTTCAACGTCCTTGCCGATCACAAAATCGGTAGATGATTCGAGCAGAGGTATAACAACCTCGTCACATACACCTGGATTGACTGTTGATTCCAGTATAACCAGTGATCCTTTATGTAGATGTGGCGCAATCGTGCGAACGGCACCTCTGACAGGTCCAAGGTCGGGAAGCTGAGAGTTTTCGACGAGTGGTGTTGGCACACAAACAATGCTAATATCGGCTTTATCCAGGCTGACTGCGTCGTCGGTGAATAGTGCTGTGGTGGATTTCAAAGTTTGCTTGGTAATACCATCGACTCGTGTAACGCCTTTTTTAAGGTCTGCAATCAGTGCGGTATTTATATCAAACCCAATGACCTTATATCCTTTTTCGGCGGCAAGTAGCGCAAGAGGAAGCCCTACGTAGCCTAAACCAATCACCGCAACCGTTGCGTTACTCTTTATCATAAGCACTCCCGGGAAACCCCATAATTCTCAATGTTATGATATTATATCACTTGATAGTGAGATAAGAAAGAAGGGCCTTTCATGAAATTAGTGATAGTTTCGATATGCAAGAATGAATCATCGACCATGGCCGAGCTTATCAAGCGCATCCCGAAAAAGTACTCCGGCATTAAGGAAGTCGAGATCTGTATCATTGACGATGGCAGCACCGACGACACCGCAAAGATTGCGCGCAAAGCGGGTGCTCTTGTTTTTAGCGATGGGATGAGCAAAGGCCTTGCGTATCGCTTTCGTGAAGTCATTGATATCGCTCTTCAACGTGGTGCCGACGTGCTTGTAAATATTGACGGTGACCTGCAGTTCATGCCTGAAGACATCCCAGTAATCGCAGGTCCAGTCATTGCCGATGAGGCAGACTTTGTTGCAGCCGATCGTTTCCGTAATGTTGAGACTGGCAAGAATGTACGCCCAGAAAACATGCCAGCAGGCAAATACTATGGTAACCAGCTTGGGGCCTGGGTCGTCAGCCGACTCTCAAAGCGCTCATTCAACGATGTCACCTGCGGTTTCCGTGCGTACAACCGTCGGGCTCTCTATGCCTTGAACCTTAACAGTGACTTTACTTACACACAGGAATCATTCCAGATTATCGCGGCGAAGCGCCTACGCATCAAGACCATCCCGACTAAGGTTGTGTACTACAAAGGCCGTAAGTCGCGCGTGGTGACGAGTCTTATCAAATATATCTCAACCAGCACACTCAACATTTTACGTGCATACCGTGACTTCGCGCCTCTCCGCTTCTTCTTCTCGGTAGGCATGCTGCCATTCGTTTTGGGTGTAGTCGGTATGATTATTGCGGGCTGGCACTGGATTAATACAGGTAGCGTTAGCCCGTACAAAGCATTCGGTATCGCTGGTCTCTACCTGGCGTCAATGGGGATTTTCTTCTGGTCACTTGGTCTTGTCGCTGACATGCTTGTGCGTATAAACGGCACACAGGAAAAGACCTACGAGGACGTCAAACGCCTCCGCTTTCCCGAGAAGAAGTAGCAACCTCAATCTCTTAATTGAACTCAGCAAAGATATCAAGATTATTTATGTCAAAATATGGTACGCCCGAAGGGATTCGAACCCCCGACCTTTGGTACCGGAAACCAACGCTCTAATCCACTGAGCTACGGGCGCGCGAGTCTGATTATATCACTATAAACAGAGGTGTGATAGAGTAGATGGCATGAAGCTGCAATCCATGCATGATGTCGAACAGGCATTGATACCGTACTACCAAGTCGCCAAGCAAACAACTGGCAAGGGTATAACTGTCGAGCGTGTTGCGCGCCTGATGGCGCACGTTGGTAATCCTGAGCGGGGGTTAAAAGTGATTCATATCGCAGGAACGAGTGGCAAGACATCAACTACGTCGTATATCGCCGCACTTCTCGCGGCGGCAGGACAGAAAGTTGGCCATACCGTTTCGCCGCATGTCGATTCATTGACAGAGCGTGTACAGATAAATGGAACTCCACTGAGTGATGAAAAGTTTTGCCATCTTATGGGTGAATTTCTCGACCTGGTGTCAGACGCAACCGAGACGCCTTCGTGGTTTGAGCTACTAATCGGCTTCGCTTTATGGGTCTTTGCAAAAGAAAAAGTGGATTATGCCGTGCTCGAGACGGGCATGGGAGGGTTGCACGATGCTACCAATGTGTGTGATCTACCCGACAAAGTGTGCGTTATCACGGATATTGGGCTTGATCACACCCAGTGGCTGGGTGACACCACTGTGCAAATCGCAGGACAAAAAGCAGGTATCATCCATCCTGGCAATGTGGTATTCATGTACGAGCAAAACCCAGAGATTATGCAGGTCGTCAAATTCAAAACCAACCAGACCAAAAAGGCCGAGCTATATATCCAGCATCAAGATTTACTTGCGAATGTATACGGCCAAAATTTCGACGACAATCTGCCGCTCTATCAACAACGCAACTGGCTGCTGGCGTATGCAGTCTACAGATATCTTGTCCTCAGAGATGGCTTGATGTTACTCCTTGCGGACGAATTACATCAGACCCAGACGCAAGTGCCTGGACGCATGGAAAGCATTCAGGTCGGAGAGAAAACAATCATTCTCGATGGCGCGCACAACGCACCCAAAATGCAGGCCTTCGTTGATAGCTTCCAGGCGCGATACGGTGACCGTAAAGTCCCTGTGCTCGTTGCACTAAAGAAAGACAAAGAGGAAGCGGAAATCGGGCCAATACTCGCGCGCATTAGCAGCGAGATTATCGTCACCGCATTTCATGGTTCGCAGGACTGGCCTATCGAGGCACAAGAGCCAGCGAATCTTGCTGAGACGATGAAGAATTTTACGCAAAACGTGCAAATAACAGGGGATACTGCAGAAGGCCTTCGGCAACTACTCACAACCAGCGACAATCTTATTGTCGTCACTGGCTCATTCTATCTCGTGAGTGAAGTCAAAGCACAGCTGCTCAAACTACAAAGTTAAGCGTCCCTTAAGCTTTGTAGTAGCTTCGTATCTGGAAAAGTATATAGAAGCTGATGGCTGCACCAATGAGCGACCCGACAAGGCTTCCAAACCCATAACCTGAAACGAAAAGCTGTACAAGCCCGAGAACTAACGATACGCGGGAGCTCAAAAATATGAGATTCCAGCCACTTTTCTTGCGGTCGCGTAGACCAGGGAAGGCGAGTAGCATCAAGACGGATTGTAGGAGCAAAACAACGAGTGCGATATACCACATAAGACCTAGATGAGTACTGGTTGCGGAGCCCCCGTATGCTGTCGAAAGAGTATTAGCCCATTCCACTAGCTTGTTGACGTAGTGGCCTGCCTGCCAGAAGCTCCAGCTTGCCCATAGACCCAGCACGCCGCCAATCAGTGCGAGCCACGGTGATACTTTGACTATCCATTCGCGTGCCGCTTTAGGAAGCTGTACGGGGAATTTGTCACCGAAGATTCCATCGAGCCATCCTTCTAGACCGCTCAATTTCTTAGTCACGTCTTCAGTAACCTTTTTTGTTGTATCCTCCGCCATAACGCCTCCTTGTTAGTGATATCTGAATGGTACTCTCGTTTTCTGAGAAGAATTGTAAGAATTCTTACAGAACAACAGTATTACCTCTGGAGATGGTTATTTCGCTTATGTAGTGCAAGAACGTTGGCTCTTGTCCAGCAGGATTCGAAGGCTACTATCGCTCACGCGCCAGTTCGCAGGTTCAAACTATCTGATGTAACCATGTAAAAAGCCCATCTTTCGATGAGCTCTTTACATGGTACGCCCGGCAGGATTCGAACCTGCGACCACTTGGTTCGAAGCCAAGTACTCTAATCCACTGAGCTACGGGCGCGTATCAGAGAAAAGTATAGCACGAAAGTCGGGAGAACTTAAAAACACATATCAGATGCAAGAGTGATTTTTGTCAATACCGGCCTGGACATATTGCGTTAACGATACGTAACCGCCACTTGTGAGTGGCGCAACTTTACAATTCGCTATAGCATTATTTAGCGCGCTGCCGCTTGGTCGCCAGTTTGGTAATCCGGCGAAACTGCTACTCTTCGTATTGTCCGTAACCCCAGACCATTGTACGGCCGTGGAATAGAGGCCCACTGTTCCACCTCGTGAAATATCCGTGAAATATGCAGACATACCCTCGAGCGTTGCAGTGTTTCGGGCAAACCCTTCGGTTGATCCTACTTGCCATGTATTTGCCAGTTCGACATCAAGCCACCAGGTATAGTCTGCAGCTCTCGTACTTACCCCTGCTTTCTGGGCGGCGGGCATGAACCGGTCGACGAGTGCTTCTTCGGCACGATTCCATCCGTACTGCCACGAGCAGGCAGGGTCATTACCACCGTTGCAGTTGCCGTAAGGGTTGGCAGTAAGTACGCCAGATTTATCAATGTTGTTGGTCGGCCACGTCATGATATCGGCGATGAAATTTCCCGGATTGCCGGTATTTACATAGAGCTGCAGGCTCGGCTGCTTGGTTGGATTTTTGGTCGTTACTTTCTTCGCCCACGCGAGCTGAGTGGAAAGACATGGATTCGTGTTTGCAGTCGTACCGCCGTTTACTCCTATGATTGCAAAGGCAGCAGTTGAGGGGAGTTTCTTACCGCACTGAGGATACGATACGTCATATCCGACTGGTTCGCTCGCCGAGCTAGTCTTCGTAGCGGCTTGAACAACACCGGGTATTGCAAGGGTGAGAATGCTAATCGCTAGAACTACCAACGAAACCAACCGTTTCATACTGTCAATTTTACCATAACACAGCAATTATGCGTCTCTGTAGCTCATACATCCGTGTCCCAAAGAGTAGTATTGACTTGTCTCTTCCGGACTGTAGAGTGTAATTATTGTATTGTTATTCTGCCTGTATCACTCGGGTTTAGATGGTTATGGAAGCCGAATGTACCAGTTTTTGTGACGGTAAAAGTTTTTGTCTGCCCCGGATTTACTAAACCAACATTTAAGTCCGTGTCATCAGTGTGGGCTGGATGTGGGTCTGATTCCATCTGTACATCACTTGACGATGTGTTTTTGATTGCGACGGTGTCACCTGATTTTACGGTCGTCTTGCTCGGCGTAAAGCCACTATTTGAAAATGTTATCGTCGCTGAAGCTTGTTGTGTGGTCGATGCTGTACTTTGCGCGTCGTTTTTACTGGTGCTGGATGAATTAGTCCCAACCATGCGGAAAAGAAGGAATCCACCTCCAAGCACTATGACCGCAACAATTATCATAAAAATAGGCTTCTTCATTCGTGTACCCTCCATTACTTTACAAAGTATATTATAGCACTCATTCCAAACTATGACGGGACTGCCGCTACGAAGCTTTCTTGTCCTGGAGGCCAGGTGGGACTTGACTCACCTTTGGCGGGCCCGTCGCAATATCTTTGCAAACAAGCTTGCAAGAGTTGACTCCCTTGCGAATTGCCACTGGCAATTCTCACCACGACATTCTTTTGATATGTCATGCTTTCAAGCCTCACCCTAAACCAAGCCAAGATAAAAGTCCCATCGTAAGAGGGGCTTTTTTCTTGGAGGGACATAGTGGAACTTATTAGGACAAAAATAATACTTGATCCTAGTAGTTTACGAAAGTATTGTCTCGACCGTACTCTCTGCTAATACTTTCATAGTATCAAATATAGGAACTTCGCTACTGCTCGGAAGAAGAAGCTGCAAGTCTGTGCACGCAAGGGCTACGCTGTCGACGTTCTGAGCGGATAGTTCCTTAACGACTTCAAGAATTAACTCCCTGTCTTGGTTGAGATGTTGCCCATTGATTAATCTTTGAATAATTTTGTCCATTTGAGCTCGTTGTAAATCATCTGGTGTAACGTAATCGATATCTTCGTCTCTTAACTTATTCTCATAAACATTGTTTGCGACTGTTGCCGAGGTTGAGATAAGACCTACTTTTTTGAAGTTATGTTTTTTGAGATAATTGACTGTTTCTTCAACAATACTGAGTACGGGGATGCTGACCGATTCTCTGATCTCGTTTATAAATACATGGAGAGAATTGCATGGCATCACGAGAAAATCGACACCACTTCTCTCGAGCCGCTTCGCTTCTTCTAATAGATAGGGAATGTAACGTTCCTTTCCCGTATTTGATTCGATGAGATCTTTTTCAATTTCAAATAGTAACGGAACGCTCGATATAACAATCGAAGGACGTTGTTTGGTATTTCTTTTTTGACACTGAAATATAACTTCCAAGTAAAACTCGGCAGTCGTTTCGGGGCCTAGCCCGCCAATTACACCTACAGATTTCATAGATGTAGTATATCAAAAAAGAGAATATATGGGGTTGCTTCTTAACGCTTGAAGGATCTCACTAAAAAGTCGACACTTTTCGCAATGATGTCTTCCGATTGCCTGTAGGTCCATGAGCTGTGCGTGTAGCCGTCAAACTTATCAACCATATGCTGTGGCTGAGCGTTTCTCGTCAAGACGTCGCGGTTCATCTGGTTCACATATTCATCAGCCGTGCATTGAACGATGTAGGAAGGTGCTTCTATGCGGAGCAATCTTTCGCCAACGTTCACGTCGTGTGCTTCCTGCCAGTATGAAGCCGTAACTATCTCTCCACTTTCTTCGATTACGCCACTTTCCGGGGTTTGAAATTCGTCGACACTCGCATCAGGCACCCATGCAACCATAGATGTCAGGGCGGAAAGCTCTGAGGCGGCAACAATCACTGTTGATCCACCCATGCTCTGGCCCAATAATGCAACGCGGTAGCCTATATCTAGGTAGTCTTGGGCGATAACTTTCGTTGTTGCAACCCAGTCGGCAAAGCTAGAGTCGAAAAAATCACCTTCTGAATTACCGCTTCCGTATTGGTCGAAGCGTAGACTAGATATATTGTGTTCCGCAAGCTTACGAGCAGCGCGCACGAAGAAACGATTTGGTCCAATCGTGCTACTGCGATAGCCGTGACAAAAGATGACGATGTCCTTACTGTTCGTATCATGAAAAACGGTAGCGATGTCGTGGCCGTTATATTTTCGTGTCTGCGTAGATTCCATAACGACTACTATAGCAAAAGGAACCGAAAACGGCTCCTGTTACGTAGTTGATTTGTTGTACGAAATCCTTGGAGGGCCAGGTGGGACTTGACCTACCTCCGGCAGGCCCGAAACTTCGCGGCTGCGAACACAGTTCGCACCGGAAGGTTTCCTTGCGATGCAAAGACTTTTGCATCTCACCACTCCATTCTGCGAAGTAGAATGTCTCAGGTTCAAGTATCTCTAGCACAACAAAACAAAAAGCCCTATCTATTCGATAGGACTCCTTATTTTGGAGGGCCAGGTGGGACTTGAACCCACGACATTCTGCTTAAGAGGCAGACGCTCTAACCAGCTGAGCTACTGGCCCATAGTTGTCAGGTGACTAACGGGGTAGATTGTATCAAAACGGTGGTGATTCCGCAAGGGCATCATGTATTCTGCCACAAAAAAGCACTTGCATGATTCACATTGAGGCGCTAAAATAGTTTAGCAACTAAACTAAATTGGACTATATGATCGACAGAACAAAACAAATTGAAACGATTTTTACAAACATGCAGCTGCTCCGTCGCGGGTTCGGTCCACATCGTCCACATGGCAGATCTTCGCATGTTACCTTTGGCCAGATTGGTATTCTCTTCATGCTGAAAGAAAAAGGTGGACTCAGAAATACGGAGATTGCAAAACAGCTTGGCGTATCACCGAGCGCCGCAACCCAGCTGCTCGCTGGGCTAGAAGCGCATGGCTTTGTCGAGCGCGAACAGGCTTCGACCGACCGAAGAGTAGCATATATTTCACTTTCATCGAAAGGGTCGCGTCATATTGAGCGTTTGCGCCGGCGTAAAGTTGATGAATTTTACCAAATATTTAGCGTTCTTGAAGACGCAGAGATAGAGCAATTAGTACAAATAACTGCAAAACTGGCGAATTCAGTCCGAAAGGAATTATCATGAAGCAACTGTTTAAATATGCCAAGCCATACTGGCTCGTCTTTATACTTCTCGTCGGCTTTACCTACCTGCAAGTCATGGCAAATCTGAAACTTCCCGACTATATGGCGAAGATTGTCAACAACGGCATCATTGCCGGAAACATGCACGAGATATATCACAGTGGTCTTCTCATGCTCATCGTAACCCTTGGAGGTGCGCTGTGTGCCGTAGGGGTGAGTTATCTGGCGTCACGCATAGCCACAGGATTCACACGTGATGTCCGCCATGCACTCTTCACGAGGGTTGAGAACTTCTCTATCAATGAGTTCAATAAGTTCTCGACCGCATCACTTATCACCCGTTCGACTAATGACATGCAGCAGTTGCAGCAGGCACTTGTGATGCTGCTCAGGATGATGCTGATGGCACCAATCATGGCAGTCGGTGCGCTCCAGAAAGCCATCGGCATGGCGCCTCAGATGAGCTGGATT
>Ga0302286_10002077_pt1 | contig 14189 bp, 11 predicted proteins | sample III_Fen_E2_3_FD_198765 | JGI IMG/M metagenome (GOLD analysis project Ga0302286, IMG submission 198765) | Peat permafrost microbial communities from Stordalen Mire near Abisko, Sweden - III_Fen_E2_3 | ecosystem: Environmental > Terrestrial > Soil > Wetlands > Permafrost | place: Sweden: Abisko...
ACATCGCCTGTTCCCGCTGTTGCCATTCCTGAATTACCGGTACTGTTGAAGTACCTGTTTTCATCGGGAGTGGCAATTAGTGTGTTTGCCCCTTTTAAAACAATAATAAATCCATAAACCTTTGATGCCTCTGCAGCTTTCATCATTCGGTCGTACGAAGAATTGCATTTGCCGAACAGTCGTTCAAATTCTTTCGGATGCGGGGTTAGAATGCTGTTTTTTGGTATCTGGTGCAAGATTTCCTTCCGGGTTGATATGATGTTTAATGCATCGGCATCTATCACGCACGGATTTTTTAGTTTGACCAAAAGATCATGCACCAGGACTGACGTGTATTCATTGATTCCTATCCCAGGACCTATGGCAACCGTATACTTTGATTCATCTACTTCAATATGGCTTATATAGTCAATGGAATCATCCGAATGATAAATTACTTCAGGAATAGCGGTTTGTACTATGGTGCGGTTGGCAGCAGGACCGTGTACAGTGACCAGGCCTGCACCACTTCGTAAGGCTGCTCTGGAAGATAATACCGAGGCACCTGCCATACCTTTCGATCCCGCAATTATCAGGGTATGCCCAAAAGTGCCTTTGTGTGAAAAATGATTCCGGCTCTTCAGTAACTTGAAAATATCGTTGTCATCCAGGTAAAATAAATTACCGGCTGTCTTTTCGATTGCTTCAGGCAGTATACCGATATCAAGGATTTCCAGGTTTCCTATATATGGGGCATTTTCAGCCAGTAAGAATGCCAGTTTCGGGAATTGCAGGCTTAATGTCAGGTCAGCTCTTACAATGACAGGCTGGTCAGCAGTCAATAGGTTCTCTTCTCCCTGCAACCCTGACGGGATATCAATTGAGACTACCTTGTTCCCTGTCTGGTTCATCCAGTTTACCGCTTGTTCGTACATGCCTGTTAATGGACTGCTTAACCCTGAGCCAAACATGCCATCCACAATGATGGTTTCTTTGGTGATAACAGGGGTGACAAATACTTCTTCCAGTATTACAAGTGATAAAGGATAGGATGCCACCAACCGTTGTCTATTTATGTCGCAGTCAGGAGATAGATTACCTGCCTGGAGCAGGTAAACAGAAACGTTATACCCTGACTCCAGCAATAGCCTTGCCAGGGCTAATGCATCGCCACCATTGTTTCCTTGACCGGCAAGTATACAAATGGGTTCCTTGTCAGTGAAAGAGCGTGTAAATGACGTATAAATGGCATTGGCAGCACGCTCCATTAGATCAATTGAAGAAATGGGTTCGTTCTCTATCGTGTATTTGTCGAGTTGCCGGATTTGAGACGTAGTGAAAAATTTCATATGCAGTCAGTTGATGAAATTAAACTCTGATGTACTGTCCTTTTTTTAATGTAAAATGGTGTTCCACTTTGAAGTGATCCAGCCATCCTGTTGGTCTTTCCTGAGAAATGTCCAGGCAACAATCCTGCTTACTTTTGTACCCTGGCCCATTGGTATTGTTTTTACCTCTACGGCGCCTGCAGTTTTGAGTGCTTCGTATACACCTTCAAGATGCGATTGTTTTGAAATCTGGGTAGTGAACCAGAAACAGTTCGAACCGAATTGCTTGCTTTGACGGATCATATCCCTGACAAAACGTTCTTCTCCACCTTCACACCATAATTCAGTTGTCTGTCCTCCAAAGTTGAGGGTAGGAGTTGTGATTTTTTTATGGTTCAGGCTGCTTAGTTTACGAAGCGTACCTTCCTGTGCTTCCTCCAGGGATGCATGGAACGGTGGGTTACAGATGGTGATATCTACGGGTTCATTCCGTTCCATGATACCATGAAAAATATCTTTCGTGTTTTCCTGAAACCGCAGGTCTATGCTCCTTTTCAGAAAAGCGTTGTAGTTTACTATCTTACTTGCCGATTCTATGGCTGTCAGATCTGATTCTGATCCTATAAATGACCAGCCATATTCTTTAATGCCGATAATCGGGAAGACACAGCTGGCACCAACTCCAATGTCCATGCATTTTATTCTAAAACCGGTAGGTATTTTGCCATTGTTGCTGCTCGCGAGTAAATCTGCAGCAATATGGATATAATCCGCTCTGCCGGGAATAGGTGGACATAAATAACCAGTGGGGATATCCCAGTAATCTACACCGTAATACTGTTTCAGGAGTGCCTTATTCAACCATTTTACAGCTTTTGGATTAGCAAAGTCAATTGATTCATCCCCGTAAGCATTCGGTTTTACATATTTCGCCAATTCCGGACAGGTCTCTGTCAATAGCTTAAAATCATAGCGTTCCCTGTGTTTGTTCCTGGGGTGTAAAACGGTTTTTTCTGTAGGATGTTCTTTCTTTATTTCGGACATAAGTGTTTCTTTTATTTCGATAATGCATCTGCATGCTAAAACATGCTGTTCGTTTTATTTGTTTAATGACCTGCGTTTTTTTATTTCATACAGGTCCAGTCTCCTGTCTTTCAGATTCTTTACGGTGCCAAAACTATGGAGCTCCCTGATCAGGTCCAGGTCTACATCGGCAATTAAAATCATTTCAGTATTCGGAGTTGCTTCTGATTTGATTCCCGTCGTGGGAAATGCAAAATCACTCGGCGTAAATACCATTGATTGGGCGTACTGGATATCCATGTTGTGCACCTTGGGTAAATTACCCACACTCCCTGCAATAGCCACGTAGCATTCGTTTTCTATGGCCCGTGCCTGTGCACAGTAGCGTACCCTGGAATATCCGTTTTGCGTATCTGTCAGAAACGGCACAAACAGGATATCCATTCCTTCGTCAGCCAATAACCGGCTTAACTCGGGGAATTCAACATCATAGCATATCAGTATTCCTATTTTACCGCAGTCGGTATCAAAGGTCTGTAACGAATTTCCGCCTTTCATACCCCAGGCTTTCAGTTCATCAGGTGTTATATGAAGTTTCTCGTACCGTTCCACCGATCCGTTCCGCTTACACAGGTAACCTGCATTATAAAGTGTATCGCCCACGAGTTCAGGCATACTTCCGGTGATGATGTTGATATTGTAGGCAATCGATAATTTTGAGAACTCTTCAACGATGAGGCTGGTATATTCCGCAAGCTTACGGATAGCCTGTGCTTCCCCCATTTTATTAAACTCAGCCATCAAGGGAGCATTGAAAAACTCAGGGAACAGGGCAAAATCGCTGTGATAGGCACTCAGGGTGTCTACAAAGTATTCAGCCTGTTGCATAAGCTCTGTGACATCTTTATAGGGGCGCATTTGCCATTGCACCAACCCAAGACGTACGATCTTCTTGATCTCAATGGCCCTTTTAGATGGTTTTTCGTAGTAAATGTTGTCCCATTTCAGCAATACGGCATAATCGCTTGAAGCCTTATCCCCTTCAAGATACCCTTTGAGTACCCTGACCGGATAAAAGTCGTTTGATAACTGAAAATTCAATACAGGGTCGGAAATCTCACGGGATTTTACTTTTTCTATATATTGTTTCGGACTTAATTCTGCTTCGTAGGTATGATAGTTCGGGATTCTGCCGCCAAATTCAATCCCTTTCAGGTTGAGTTTTTCGCATAACTCTTTCCGGTAATCATACAACCGCCTGCCCAGCCTGAGACCCCTGAACTCCGGTTTGATAAAGACATCAATGCCGTATAGAGTATCACCTGCCTGGGTGTGGGTGCTGAATGTGTAGTTTCCGGTAATCCGTTTATACGTATGAACTTCTTCAAACTGTTCGTGGTCAATGATGATGGATAAGGCGCATCCAGCAATATGTCCATCGGCCTTTATCGCAATTTGTCCTTCAGGGAATTTATCAAGTAAAGTCTGTATCTCGCTCTCTTCCCAATAGGGATTTGGAATGGCCTGATAGGCTACGATCATAGCTTGTTTTAACTCCTGATAATCATCAATGGTTAAGAAATCAAGTTCTATTTTGTCTATTTTTTGTGTCATATGCCTGTTGTAAGTTGCTTTTCAATGTTGGCTCTCAATTGCTTCGAAATGCACTATCTAAGATATATGCACGAGCTCTGAACGTTCTGATGAAAGAAAGATTGTTGTCTTTTGTGGAAAGATTACCCTTTGTAAAGTAATTGTTGGTTATCATTTATTCTTTAATTAAACAAAGGTACTATATTTCAGCTATGAAAGCATATTTTTAAATGAATTCAAGCCAAATATTAAAGCTTGAAGGATGAATTAATATCTTTTTTACAATTTGTCTGGGAGTATTCACGGGAGTGTTCACAGAACTGTTTCTTTTACAAATCACGCTTTGGGTCTTTATGCCTGATCTTGCCAATCCGTTATCAGGACGATATAGATGTTACTTAGATGTAATATAGATGTTATATAGATATAACTTAGATATAATAACCTATTAATAGTATGGCTTATCTAAGCCTTATCTAAGCCATATCTAAGCCTTATCTATGCTATATCTATATTATTATAATAACGAAATGAAAATAACTGGCATGAAAGGGCCAGAAAAAGGCAGTTCTGTGAACACTCCCGGTAAATAGGATGAAGTTACGATAGAATGATAAAAACTTGAGGTGGTAGCAGGGGGTGAGGCGTAAGAGGTAAGGCGTAAATATTAAAAACTGGAAGTAACATGTTAATAAAAGGCAGATCCACATACTACTCGTATATAGATCTGTCTTTAAATACAGCAAAGCATTGAATTCTGATGATCAATGCGTATGAGTTACATTTTTACAAATTCCATGGTAGTACCATCTTCCGTTACGTGTATTTTTGTCTTGTCGATTGTGCCGGTAGTAGTCACATCATTATAGTTAATTGACAGGACATTGTCTTTTATGGCATACGTGTAAGCCTGGTTTACTTTCTCCGGATTACTGTTTTCAGTTCGTTTTACCCATAATTCGAGAGTGGATGGGGAAACAAACCTGAATTCGTAATAGTCTAAAACGGCAGTTAAACTGCTGTCAATAAAAGTAGTACTTCTCCATACAGTAGTAGATGGTACGGTTGAATTTGATATTTCCTCAGTACAGGAAATTGTCAGCATTGCTAACAGGGCTGTGATGACAAACGTGATTTTTTTCATATTCGTAGTTGTTTTAGAATGATGAATGATTTAACCGAAAACGGTTAGTTGGTTTTAGCAAATCAGTGATAATATAGATAAATCTAATTTTGTATTAACAAATATTCACGATGTAAGATCCGCTTTCATTCCCTGTTTTCAAAATTCCAATTGCTACTTCATTTTTGAATTGATCGATTCAATCTGTTGGACTATTAATTTTTACTGAAAATTAATGTGAGAATTGTCCGATAATCCTCGCTTTTCTGGATCTTTTAGTTGGCCTGAAAATTATAAAAAAATAATGAATATATCAACAAAAAACACAATTAGTTCGAAGTTTAACCAAATATAACAGACCCGCTGAATATTGAATTAGCGGGTCTGTGTTTAATGGGTATTTCCGTCCTTATTGTTGGATGTACTATGGTGTTTGAATGTATTGTCAGGTTTCTGTATTTCCCTTTTTATCAGTGGTATATAAGTGAACTTTTACGTACGGAGCATGCGTTGAAATAACCTAAAGCACCATTGCTGATATTTGAAACAGGATTTGCAGGTGAAGCCGATCGACTACCATCCCTGTTTGCTGTCCAGAAATACTTAAAAACATCCTTATCAATGCTTTCAAGCCACACCACAATTTTATCACCGGCTACTAACGCCGGCGTTGTATCAGTTGACATAAATGAGTAACTTATTCTTTCTACTTCACCACTATTATTGCTGAATACACTAAATCCGGCTACCTGCTTGCCATTAACCAAATGAATGACCTGGTAGTAATTTTCTTTGTTTGGTGGATTAATGAAATCTAAGGCAATCAATTTGATGCTTGAGAATACGGACTTTTTGTAGTAAATAGTGTCTATATAAACCGGTTGAGGCATGGTGGACCTGGCTGTATAGGTTTTTCCATCAATCTGTACGGTGAGGGTATATGTCCGCCCGACTACTCCTTCCAGGGTTGAGGTAACGTAAGTTCCATCTGTAACCTGCGATAACTCTTCCGTTTTCCCTGCATTATCACTGATCGTTACCCGGGCATTGGTAACAGCAGGATAGATATTGGGTGTGTCGAAGTTTGTGGTCTTTGATATCTTTACGGCATAGGGTCCGGGTTCATCATAAACATTGCCTTGAATGACCAACTGGGGGGCAGTGGTGCTTAAATCAAGCTGAATGACCTTCTGGCATGAAGCAAGCAGGCTGATTGCTGTCATGAATATGAATAAACGTGTTTTGTTCTTTCTCATGGTTTTAAAATTTAAAATTGTAAGAGAATGATGGAACAAATTTAAATAAAGTCGTTTGGATAGCTTCTGTTTTTGTCTGATCGTCCGGATTGTTCTGGAATGTTATCGTATATGCATTTTCCCGGCCGTACGCATTATAGATCGAAAACGTCCAGCTAGATTCAAATTTAGCAGTCTTCTTTACGATCCAGGTAGCTCCAATGTCAAGGCGATGGTATGCCGGCATTCTGCTTGCATTCCGATCGGTATACAACATGACTGTCTTTCCATCCACAGCATATTTCCCGCTTGGGAAAGTCACAGCATTGCCTGTGTTATAAACCCACGTGGCCGATAAAGTCCAATTCTTACTGAGTTCGTACATACCCACCACCGACACATCATGTGTCCTGTCCTGCCTGGCCGGGTAATAATTTCCATTATTGATCTCAGCGAATTTTCGTTCAGTGCGTGACAGGTCATAGCTGATCCAACCATTAAACCTGCCGTATTTCTTTTTCAGGAACATCTCAAATCCATACGCTCGACCCGTACCAAACAGGATCTGGGACTCTACGTTCTCATTGAAATTCAGGACAGCTCCATTTTTGTAATCAATCTGGTTCTGAAGATATTTATAATAAATCTCTGCAGAAAATTCATACATGTTGTCTTTGAAATTCCTGTAATATCCAAACGATATCTGATCGGCTATTTCGGGTTTTACATTATTGCTGCTGGGTATCCATAAGTCGGTAGGATTCCCGGATGTTGAATTGGAAATCAAATGAAGATTCTGTACATTGCGTGAATAGGATGCTTTTACAGAACTTTGTTGATTGAGGATGTAATTGAGTGTAATGCGAGGCTCTATGTTGGCATAGGTTTTTACAAATTGTCCTGCATGGTAAAAGGTGGTGTCTTTTGGGTCACCGATCGAATCGTAGGTGTAAAAATTACCCGGACCCAGTGAACTGAAAACACTTAACCTGGCACCATATTCGGCACTGAATTTATCGGAAAATGTGTGTTGCTGTGAAATATAAAATGCATTTTCCCATACAAATTTATTTGTCAGGGTCTTCAAATCTACTGTGCTGCTTGCGGAAATAATACCCGGAATGATTTTGTGATTAATTGAATTGAACCCGAATTTCAACGTGTTGTTTGTCCCTGAAAATAGTTGGAAGTCCTGTTTTAAACTATAGTCCTGAATACGGGAAATGATATTTAGTTCTACCCCGTTGGTTACATTGATCCGGTATACATAGTTGCTGAAAATGAACGAAGTGTTTGAGAATAAGCGGTCGGAGAATAAATGGTTCCAGCGTAGTGTTGCGGTGCTGTTTCCCCAGTTTATGCCAAAATTGCTTCCTAGCCCCAATACGTCTTTCCCGAAATAGCCGGAAAGGAATATCCGGTTTTTGCTGTCAATCTTATAATTGGCTTTCGCATTCATATCGTAGAAGTAGAGCTGGGCCTTATTCAAGGTTGTATCTCTTGACAGTTTTAGAAACAAATCGGCATAGGTACGCCTTGCCGATACTATAAAAGACCCTCTGTCTTTGACGATTGGACCTTCAACAGTCAACCTTGATGAAATTAGCCCAATCCCACCGTTGACGCTGAATTTCTTGTTGTTGCCATCGTTCATTTTTATATCAAGGGCAGAGGATAGCCGTCCGCCATAATCAGCAGGTTCGTTGCCTTTATATACTAAAATATCCTTGATAGCATCCGAGTTAAATACTGAAAAGAACCCCATTAGGTGCGAGGCATTGTAAACCGTTGCTTCATCCAGCAGTATTAAATTCTGATCGACCGCACCACCACGAACATTGAATCCACTGTTTCCTTCCCCGGCAGATTTTATACCAGGTAACAACTGAATTGTTTTTAAGACATCTTTTTCTCCAAATAAGACAGGAATGTTTTTAATATCCTTTGTGTCGAGTTTCTGTACACCCATTTCAAGCTTGGTGATGTTGTCATTCTTTCGTTGCGACGTAACCACCACCTCGTCAAGTGAATTGTCTTGTGATGTCAGGAGAAAATCAATCTTTTGGTGAGTTGTCAGATTGATTTGTTGTATTTGCGGTTCATAGCCCATATATTGGGCAGTTATCTGATATTGCCCCGATGGGAGGGTCAGGGAATAAAACCCGTAAGCATTTGTTCCAGTTCCTTTACCCGATAATTCCTTAATAGAAACAGTGGCGCCAATAAGATCTTCACCGGTTTTTGCATCACGAATATATCCGCTGACTGTCATCAACTGACCGGCAAATAAAGGAAGAAGCGATAGGAAGAAAATTATAATAAAACTGATGAATTTATTATGCATATTTTATTGTTGAAAACCAGAATGCTTTTATATGAAGTGTAAATGCCTGAAATAATAAAACATGATGTTATGTCAAATGATCAAATTGGTAAATAAATAGTGGATTTTATGAAGTTGGTCTTTTCGTTTATGGTATATGCTTTATTTACCATTGTTTTATTAATTCAGTCAGCAATTGTACTCCATTTTACATGCATAAATTTATTTCGAATTATTTTATACAGATTCTCCTCTTTTGCATCACAGCTGATTTGTTTATGAATCTATTGCAAAGTAAAAGATTATAATGCACTTAAATCATATAATTTTGTTGAAAATGTGAATTATATTGATATTTTTCTAATTTTTAATCAAAATGCAGGATAAAATTGTTGATATGTTAATTTGAAAGTGCATGAAGTGTGATGATTCATCGAGTTTAAGCTATGAATGTACATGAGTTGTCCGGCAAATTCTATCTGTATCCATTCGAATAAAAAAAAGACCAACCTAATTTTCATTAAGTTGGTCTTTTTAGTTCTTATTCCCCTTTAGGGGTAGGGGTCATTATTTTACTTCTTCAAAATCCACATCGGTTACATCACCTTGTTTGTTGCCATCATTCGAACTTTGTTTTCCACCGAAGTCAGCATTTGGTTGTGCTTGTCCTTCCTGTGCATTCTGAGCATTGTACATTTCCTGGCTGGCTGCCTGGAATGCTGTGTTCAGTTCGTTGGTTGCTTCGTCCAAAGTAGGTATATCCTGGGCTTTATGTGCTTCTTTTAGTTTTGTAAGAGCAGCATCGATAGGACCTTTTTTGTCAGCAGGAATTTTATCTCCTACTTCGGTAAGTTGTTTTTCGGTTTGGAAAATCAAGCTATCGGCATGGTTCAGTTTATCGATCTTTTCTTTTTCTTTGGCATCTGATTCTGCGTTAGCAGCTGCTTCGTCTTTCATACGTTTGATTTCAGCATCTGTCAGGCCGGATGAAGCTTCGATACGAATGCTTTGTTCTTTTCCGGTTGCTTTATCTTTGGCTGCTACGTGTAATATACCGTTAGCATCAATATCAAAAGTTACTTCAATCTGTGGTTCACCACGACGGGAAGGCATAATACCATCTAAGTGGAAACGACCGATTGATTTATTTTGATTTGCCATTGGACGTTCACCCTGCAGGATATGAATTTCTACAGAAGGTTGATTGTCGGCAGCTGTTGTAAATGTTTCCGATTTCTTTGTTGGAATCGTTGTGTTGGCTTCAATCAGTTTTGTCATTACGCTTCCCATGGTTTCAATACCCAACGAAAGAGGAGTAACATCAAGCAACAAAACATCGGTTACTTCACCGGTCAATACACCACCTTGAATGGCAGCACCTACTGCTACTACTTCATCAGGATTAACCCCTTTTGAAGCTGTCTTACCAAAGAATTTTTCTACAGCGCTCTGGATAGCAGGTATACGGGTAGAACCACCTACCAGAATGATTTCATCAATATCACCGATTGTCAAACCTGCATTTTTCAAAGCAGTACGACAAGGTTCGATGGTCTTTTGAATCAAATCGTCAATCAGTTGTTCAAATTTAGCACGGGTCAAGGTGCGTACCAAGTGACGTGGCACACCATCAACAGGCATGATATAAGGCAAATTGATTTCAGAAGAAGTGGTATTCGATAATTCGATTTTTGCTTTTTCAGCAGCTTCTTTCAAACGTTGCAATGCCATTGGATCCTTGCTCAGGTCAATGTTGCTGTTTTCGTTCTTGAATTCCTGTACCAACCAGTCGATAATGCGGTGGTCAAAGTCATCACCACCAAGGTGAGTATCACCATCAGTCGATTTTACTTCAAATACGCCATCACCCAGTTCCAGTACAGATACATCATGTGTTCCACCACCACAGTCGAAAACAACGATTTTCATATCTTTGTTGGTTTTATCCAATCCATAAGCCAATGCAGCTGCTGTCGGTTCGTTTACAATACGACGTACATTTAACCCTGCAATTTCACCGGCTTCTTTGGTAGCCTGACGTTGTGCATCATTAAAATAAGCCGGTACGGTAATCACAGCGTCGGTTACTTCTGTTCCCAGGTAATCTTCAGCTGTTTTCTTCATTTTCTGAAGAATGATCGCTGAAATTTCCTGTGGAGAGTACATACGGCCATCAATATCCACACGGGCTGTATTGTTGTCCCCTTTTACTACTTTAAATGGTACCCGTCCGATTTCCTTTGTCAACCGGTCATAGGTTTCACCCATAAAACGTTTGATTGAAAATACAGTTTTTGTAGGGTTAGTAATGGCCTGACGTTTTGCAGGATCACCTACTTTGCGTTCGCCACCTTCCACAAATCCAACTACCGAAGGTGTAGTACGTTTTCCTTCACTGTTGGTAATAACGATTGGTTCGTTACCTTCCATTACAGAAACACAAGAGTTTGTGGTTCCTAAGTCAATTCCAATAATTTTTCCCATAATTTTTATTTATTTTATTTTTTCAGTTGTTTCTGATATGTTTTTATACGCTTGCTGTTTTACAAACCATATGCCAACCAAAAAAAACACCTCCTCTTTCTGCTTTTGACAGAAAAGAAGGACAAAGGTTAATAATTATCCGGGATTTCCCTGACAAAAGGGCAGAAAATGTCCTCATTCCTCATTCCTAGATGCTCGATGCTCAACGTTCGATGCTCAATGCTTTTTAAAATATTACTATCTTTGTACAAAAATAGATCTATGTCGCTTGTATATCTGGGGTTAGGTACAAATTTAGGGGATAAGCCTGTTAATCTGAATGATGCTGTTAAGGCTTTGTCCAGTGAAGTAGGAAATGTCTTGAAAGTGTCAGCGTTTTATGCTTCCAGTCCCTGGGGGTTCGAATCAAATCATGAATTCCTGAATGCAGTGGTACTGGTTGAAACCGATTTGATGCCTTTTGCTCTATTGGATAAAACGCAGGAGATAGAGCGGAATATGGGACGTAATGCTAAGACAACCTTCGGGTATGAAGATCGTACGATAGATATTGATATTTTGCTTTACAATTCATTGGTGATGGATCAACCCACCTTGAAAATTCCCCATCCCTTAATTCTAAAAAGGGATTTTGTCCTTCTTCCATTGCTTGAGATAGCACCCGAATTGGTGGATCCGGTATCCAATAAAAAATTCAGGTTATTGTGATGAGGTAAAGTCAGACTGTCCGGTTCGTCATTCTTTTTCAAGGGAATCTTTATAGTCTTCCAGTATTTTTACTGCTGCATCATAATCTTTTTCAAAAACCAATATCCTCGGTCCATCATTGATGTCTCCAAACATGGGCAATAGTTCTACCGATTCCTCATTGTTAATAGAACTGTCGATATCTTTTTCCCGCAGTAATTCCTGGTCAAACATGGCCTCGACCATAGTTTCATAGTTTTTTAATGTCTTAAGCTTGTCTTCCATTTTGAATTTTATTAAAGGTTATCAGGTTCTACTGCCTTGTGGATCGTGAAAGTATAACAGATTTATTTCAGTTATTGTTCTTTGTTGGATCCTGTTCCCTTAATAATTTTCAATATTTCAACATATACTTTGTCATTTGATTGTCAGTTCATAAATGAAAAGAAAGTATCTTAAATGGATATTTTTTCTTACTTTTGCAACTGATTTAAAATTTTTATCGTTAGAATGGATACCGACCAATTACCAGATCATATCGTATACAGTAAAAAAGTTATTGAATTTGTCACTGTTGCTGCCGAAACATGTCTGTTTCTGGAACATGCCAATGAATTTACTAAAGCTGATTTTGTACAAAAGACCATTAAGATTTTACCACTACTGTATCTGAATGCCTCTTTACTGGACATTCCTGATCCTGTATTTGAAGAAATTCCTGAACGCTTTGTAAACGAAGACGATTATCAGTACGTTCGCGAACTGGTAGAACAGTTGTTGGGCTCCGATGATTCGTACCTGGAGGTCTTTCATCCGGATATGGCATTAAGTGATACTCCCATTGCGGCTTTCGTATCGGAGAATATGGCTGATGTATACCAGGAGTTGAAAGATTTTGCTGCCAATTACCAGTTGGGTGATATTGACATTATGAATGATGCCCTTGTAGCGTGCATGGAAGCCTTTGGAGAACACTGGGGGCAAAAACTCCTGAATGCACTGCGGGCATTGCATGCCGTACGCTATAGTGAAGGATTTGGTTCCGAGGATGCAGGCATTGAGAGTGCCGGTTCAAGTTCCCTGGATAGGAATTCTTTTCTCAATTTTCAACATGACGACGATGACGAGTTGACTAAATTATTGTAATAGTAGCTATGTTTAAAACGAAAATAACTAAGGACGAGGTAAATTTAATGCCTGTGGTAATCTTCGAGGGTAAAATAACCCTGGTGGATGAAATGTCTAAAATAGAACCTGCCATCGAAGAGTTGCGCAGGTATCCTGTTGTCGGCCTTGATACAGAGACCAAACCTTCCTTTACCCGTGGAACGCATCATAAAGTCTCGTTGGTTCAGATATCTACATTGGATCATTGTTTCCTGTTTCGTTTGAACAAAACCAATTTTCCTCCTGCTTTAGCCGATTTCCTCTCTGATGAAAGTGTCAGAAAAATAGGATTATCTCTCCGCGATGATTTTAGTGGCCTGAATAAACACCATATCTTTAAACCGGCCAATTTTGTCGATATTCAGGCAATAGCCCAGAGCTACGGCATCATGGAACTTAGCCTGCAAAAAATATATGCCATCCTGTTTGGCAAAAAGATTTCCAAGTCCCAACGGTTGAGTAACTGGGAAAGCCCGGAATTAACCGAACAACAACAACGGTATGCTGCCACCGATGCCTGGGCCAGCTTGCAGATCTACCTGCAATTAATGACTGAACCAAAACTTTCCAAGACTGAAATTGATAAAATGGTGATGAAAAACTTCCTGGAACAGAAAGCCATGAATAATCAGCAGGAAACTCCCTTACTATAAACACCCTAACCATCCACTATCCGATGATTTCCATACAGCTAAAACCAAAGAAAGAAGAAAGTTTACAACGTTTTCACCCCTGGTTATTTTCGGGTGCTATTCAGCATATTGAAGGTACCCCAGCCGAAGGTGATTTGGTGGAAGTGCTCGACAATAAACGTAATTTTCTGGCCATAGGTCATTACCAGATCGGAAGTATAGCTGTACGGGTTGTTTCGTTTGAAAATATTCCTGTTGACAATGATTTCTGGAGCCATAAGATTCAGCAGGCTTATGCCATGCGTTTGTCGCTTGGTTTGATTGCTGCCAATAAAAACAATACCTACCGGCTTATCCATGGTGAAGGTGACTCGTTACCCGGGCTCATCGTCGATGTATATGACGATACGGCAGTGATGCAGGCACATTCGGTGGGAATGCATGAAATCAGGCAGGTTCTGGCAGAATCAATTGTGAAGAATGTGCCTGAAGTAAAAAACGTCTATTACAAATCCGAAACAACCCTTCCCTTTAATGCTCCCATTACCCCTGAAGATGGTTACCTGATCGGTCAGGAAACCGCTGACCTGAGTGCCATTGAAAATGGCCTGAAGT
>Ga0302286_10002078_pt1 | contig 14188 bp, 9 predicted proteins | sample III_Fen_E2_3_FD_198765 | JGI IMG/M metagenome (GOLD analysis project Ga0302286, IMG submission 198765) | Peat permafrost microbial communities from Stordalen Mire near Abisko, Sweden - III_Fen_E2_3 | ecosystem: Environmental > Terrestrial > Soil > Wetlands > Permafrost | place: Sweden: Abisko...
TTCCGTACTTGGAAACTTCTTCAATCAGCTCTTTGATTAGTTTTGCTTGTGCATTGTCGCCATCAATCAATACGGCTATATTAAATTTTGTGTCGTTCATAGGAGTAGTTACGAGGTGATGGTTACAGTTGACAAGTAGACAAGTAGACAAGTAGACAAGTGAATTAGTAAACGAGTTGACAAGTAAACAAGTTGACAGCTAGCAGTGATCAGTCAACAGTTAGCAGACAAAGTGAAAATTGTACTCTACAAATCTATTTCATTTGTGTACCACAAAGTTCAATATTCTTGCGGTTATTTGAGTTGCAAAATTTGGAGAAATAGTTGTATGATTCACACATTTCAGGTACGGCAGCACCCTATGCTGTTTCAAAAAAGGAGGGAAGTTTTGATCATAGACCCTGTGAGGAATTCCAGGATCTTGCATTTAACCGATACGATTTCGGTTGGGGTAAGGTAGAAACAAGACTGTTTAGTAAAAAAGTATCAACAAAAGATGACAAAAACACTTACAACGCTAATAATAAATAGTTTGATTTTTGTTTAACACATCTTCCTAGTGGTTTTTAGTTTCTTCCAGCCACTATGTAGTTTCTTCCAGCCACTATGTAGGTTTAGAATAGTACTATTCTATTTCTTCCAGCCACTATGTAGGTTTGAAAAAGTACTATGTAGGGGTAAAAAAGCACTACGTAGAACTAAAAATGCACAAACTTAGATCATCCTTGAGCCGGGATAATCTATCCTTGCGTAATGTGGCAACATGTTTATACCTGTACGACGCAGCAATGCACTGCGATAACACAAAAACACATACCGATAGCTTCTACAGGCACTAAAACCGATAATGCATAAGCTTTTTTAATCCAATTCCGAAAATAATCACAAATATTGTTGGCGGTGTTAATTAGCTTTTGTATTTTTGGGCTGTAAAAACTAAGAATTTGATATTAAGGGGGTAGAAAGTGGAGATAGGTGTGGCTTTATTGCGCAGATCCTGCTGAATTGAGGAATATGTGCAATTGAATGTATTAACAGCAATTTCAGAAAAAATGATAGAGAGACCGAATATACTTGTCGTTTGTGGTCGAAATAAGAGACGCAGCCGAACAGCTGAATACATTTTTAAAAACGATAACAGATTCAATATACGTTCTGCTGGACTAAGCCCGAAAAGTGACAGAAAAATTTCAGAAAAAGACTTGAATTGGGCTGATTTAGTTTTAGTAATGGAGACGCGACAACGAGCAAAAGTACGTGAACTTTACCTGAATTTAGAACTGCCTGATATTGAAATGTTAAATATATCAGATGACTACGAATTTATGGACGAAGAATTAGTACTATTGCTTACTGAAAGAATAAACGAAATATTGAAACTTACTTATGAGATTTAATCTTTTGGAGTGAATTCCTCGCCGCAAGCGGCAAGGGTTTCTAATTGCATTTAAAATAACTATCGAATGTCCTCAAAGAGTAAAGAACAATATATTAAGATGTATCCCGAGGCAAGGAAATGGTTAAATAAATGTGCTATTTGCCATTCTATGGGATTTAAACCAGAAATGCCAGAAGATATTTACCCCGGAAGACTAGCACAAAATATCAGAAAACTATATCCAGAACTAAATGTAAATGACATTAGTATTTGTGATGAATGTGCTAGACATTGGGATAAATAGAAAGCTGCCACTAAAACACTCATAGCCTAGGCCGTAATAAGCAATGTCGAAAAAAATGTAGGATATTCGTTCCGATGAATATCTTTGACGTAAAACAGCATAATTACAAAACTAAATCTAGAAAAAAATGAATCAAGAAAAAGAATTATATCGTATAAAAGAATTACTTGCGAGATTTAGTGAGCAGATTTCAATTGCAAATAAAAATGAAGAATTTAGCAGTAATAATCACGCTGAATTATTCTTGACCAAACTTTTTAGATTAATTTTTGATTCTAAAAATCTTAAAAAATTAGATAAAAATTTTCCTGGCATTGATTTGGGAGATGATAAAAAAAGAATTGCATTTCAAATTACTTCAACGTCGAATATCAACAAAATAAAAGATACTATTGATCAATTTATTGACAAACAATTATTCATCAAATATGATACACTTTTCATTTTTATAATATCTAAAAAACAAGATAATTATAATCAAACAGCAATTGATAAACAGATTATTAAATCCACAGGCGCTTTAGATAGGAAAAATCCCAAAAAAGGATTCAAGAAAATAGAATTTAATGTAAAGAAACATATAATTGACAAAGTAGATTTATATGAAATGATCAAAGAGTATAATGATTTAAAAAGAATTATTGAAATAAAAGAACTTCTTGAAGAACAGTTTGCAGATTATAAAAATGAGAAGTCATTTGAAGAACAAACTAAACAATTTATTGAAGAGTACAAAAGAATAGCATTAAATGATTTTTCTAGAATAAACTTTTTTGGATTGGATCTACCAAAGAAACCAAGAGAAATAGAATTGTATTCACTATTTGTCGAACCAAATTTTAAAAATTACAAAGAGGATAATACTATAGGAAATCTTGACTATCATTTTGCATTCGAAGGAATTGATAATAATAAATTATTCAGAACAGAATCATTCGAAAAAATAATTAATACGAATATCGAAAAGATAAATTTCGAGAAGTTAAGTTCCCATATTAATTACTCTGATATCAAATTTAATGATAATTATTTGAATAAAATTATTGAATATGGTAATATGTTTAAACCCGATACCTTTACCTATAGAGAATTATTTAATTTAAAAAGGAATATAGTTATTATTGGTAATCCGGGAGCAGGGAAATCTTTGTTAATAAAGCATGCTATTTGCAAGATGCTTTCAAAAGACAAAAATCAATTTGCAACAACTAGAATTGAAGATGTAATACCTTTCAGGATTGAATTATATAAATTCAACAAAGATAGAAATGGAAAAGGTATTGAAGACTACATAAGTGAGACTTTCAGTATCTATTCAATTAAAGGCATTACGCAAGATTTTATTGTAAATATTTTAAAGAACAATAATACTATAATATTTTTTGATGGTCTTGATGAAATATTTGATATTCAAGAAAGGGTAGAAGTACGAAATATTATAGAAAATTTCACTAAAAAATATGAGAAATCTTCAAGCATTGTAACAAGCAGGTTTGAATCCTACGAAGAAGTTGGATTGTCTTCTAAATTATTTAAAGAAATTGAAATCTTAGATTTTGAAGAAAGCCAAATAATTGATTATGTAAATAAATGGTACTCAATTGAGGAATTAAATGCAATTAGAAGGAAAGAAGAAGTTGCTAGTTGCATTGAACAATTAAAAAGAGTTGATAATGAGTTAAAAAAAAGTCCACTGCTATTGTCTCTTATTTTGATATTATACAGAAATGAACTTGATATTCCAACAACTAAACTTGAAATATATGAAAGTTGTACTAATACATTAATTAAAACTCGCGACACTAAAGAAAAAAAACTTGATTTAAAACTTCAAATAACTAATATTGAAGCAGCTTTTGCTCATATCGCATATTGGCAATTTAATCTTCAGAATCATATTACTCAAAAAAAAGAAATAAATTACAAATCAGTACTAAATGAGCTAGTTAAATTTTTGATAAATCAAAAAAACACTTCATTTGAAAATGTGTCGGCAAATGATGCTGCAAAAGAATTCTTGGACTATGCAAAAATCAGATCAATTTATGTTGAAAATAGTTTTACTCATAAATCATTTTTAGAATATTTTACAGCTTACTATATCCATTCTAATTATTATTATAAAGGTGATCACCTGTTTGTTGATAAAATTTTCACGAACAATATTGACAAGTCGGCATGGTTTGTTGTATTGGAACTTCTAATTTGCAAAATAGATGATGGCCAGCCTGATACCGATATAATTGATGAAATCATTGACACTCAAATTGATAAAAATGGTATAAATGCTATTTTATTCTTCATACAAATAGTGAACCAACTTCAAAACATTAGCCCTATTAAAGAGAATCAGATAATTTCAAATGCTATTAAGTATATAATTGATTTTAGAAATGATGTGTCTATGCTATTATTCAATCATTTAATTCATTTAGGTTTTAATCACAAAAATAAGTTACTTGTAAGTAGCCAATTTGACAAGATAATTAATGAAATTTCGGAAGATAATGATTTAGTTTCTAGTTATTATATCTTTAAATTAGAATTTGAAATCTCATTAGGAAAAATAAATGTTTATAATAGTAAGTTTAATATCAATAACAACTCATATATCTTTATTTTAGAAAATTACCCGATATTATTAGATGGCGTTAATTATTTCGAACTTCTTAAAATATTTATAGATAGATTTGGAAAAATCGAGTTGTATAAAAATTTTAGTTCGTATTCAAACTCTAAAATTTTTTTTGGTAGTTCAACCTTTAATTGGATCACTTCGTGTTTATTTCTAAGCAGTGATATAAAACCATTTATAAGGAATCTCAGAAAACTAAAATCATTTGGATTTGAGAATGCAGAAATAATCAAAATAATCAAGAAAAGTAAAACCAGTGTGGAGATTCCACAGACTCTTCTAAATAATTATTATTCTAATACAACTGATTATTCAATACGGTCTTTTTTAAATCAAATATCAAAGAAATTTCATAGTGTAAGTTGCGAAGAATCTATTAATAATTCAAATTTCAATCAAGGATTTTCAAAGCTCAATAAGCATAAACATTATTAAATAAACTGATTATTCAATCAAAACTAAGACAATTACTTAGCCCATAATATTTATGCTTCCTGCAGTAGGAAGACCCAGCCTCGATATATCGGGGTAAATGCCCAAACGTTCGTTGAACGGTATTTTCTTTTGCAGCATGTCTGAATCAGAATTTACAGAATTATTGAATTTACAGAATAGCTGTTGGCACAAAGAGAAATGAATGAGAAATGAATGGAGATGGATCTTTATTCTGAGAATTATAAAATTCTGGAAATTCTGATTCTGATAGGTTGGCAGGTTTTGTTCTTGCATTCACTTATAGTAGAGCGACAGTGAACGCTCCCGAAAAGTTCAGATACTTGTAGCTTAATGTGTTATACTTCGCAAAAACTAAAACAGAATGGCTGAGAATCGTATAGATGAATTTTTTCTCAAACCGGTATCCGAATATATAAATAATAAATGAGGTTTTTGCGCAGACTCTCGTTATGCGGTCAGTGTATAAAAAGGAAAAAACATCAGTTCATTAATCAACTAAAAAGAAAAAATTATGAATTACAAAGACAAAACATTTGAAATCGACAATGAGCAAATCAAATTTGAAAATAAGACATTCATATTTTATTTACCAATTTTAATCGCTTCATTGAGCAGTACATTTTTCTTTTATAGACATGATTTGATAGTCCTGTTATGTAGTTTTTTGGGTATGGCTTTAGGTCTGACAATTGCTTTTCGAGTTTTTATTCTACTTTACTGGAAAAACAAAATTAAGTTATCCGACATTTCTTTTATTGAAGTTAAAAATTGGAACTCAGATATAGACAAAACGAAAAACTTCTGGGGTATTCCTAAATTTAGGTATCACTTTCCGACTGGTTTTGACAAAAAAAGTAATTCTAAAGTGATTTTCGTACACCGCAAGAAAGAAAAATTAGCAATAGGTTTTGCTCCTACTAATTGCATTGCGACGATTTCAGCATTTCAAGAAAAAGGTATTAATGTAGTTGAAGACAATTGACAAATCAACAAAACCATAAATTACGAGACAGCAAAACAGAAAAGAGAAAACAACTGAAAGAAAAGAAAACGCTTCGCGTAGAAAGTGAAACGAATAGACTTTTAAGATTTAATCCGGCGAAGTTATTAAAGTTTAGTTCGAAGGCGAGTTGACGTAAAAACAACAGACGACAAATGGCAAAACAAACACCGAACCGCTAATACTTATGCTTCCTGTGGTCGGAACGACCCAGCCCCGATATATCGGGGTAAACACCCAAGCGTCGGTTGAACCGTATTCCCTTTTGCTAGTTTGTCTGAATAAGAATTTACAGAATTATTGAATTTACAGAATAGCTGTTGGCACAAAGAGAAAAGAATGAGATATGAATGGAGATGGATCTTTATTCTGAGAATTCTAAAATTCCGGGAATTCTGATTCTGATAGGTTGGCAGGTTTTGCTCCTGTATTAGCTTTGCTGATTTTCAATTTACTTTGTAACAGAACGACAGTGAACAGTCTAGTAAATCAAACATATCGAGTATTGGTACTGTCAAATAGAAATATTATAACCCGTTATAGGTAAATCTAAGAAACAAAAAAATATCAAAAGGATGAAACTAAAATTAGGAATACTATTATTGTTCGTAATTCAAATTACAAATGCATTTTCGGAAGAATATAGTAAAGGAAAATATTATACAACTAACGGAGACCAGATTGAAGGATTACTATCTATTCAAAGAACAAAACTATCTGCCATCTATTTTAAGCCATGTGCTCTTAAATTCAAAAAAGACAACAGCTCTAAACCAGTAAAATTAGAGAATTCAACTATATCTTCTTTTGTTATTGAAAATGATTCCTTTGCAGTTGTTCAGAATTTTCGAGTTACCTATCATATGGGATTTTTAAAGGGCATTTTTTGGGGAAAATGTCACCGAGATTTTGCCAAAGTTATACAGCAAGGAAAAATAAACTCATTCGAACTTTCATGTGAAGTGTATTTAGGGCAATATGGGTATCAAGATTATAGTTACTTTGTCCTTTCAAAAGACAATCAAAATTTTAAAACATTCGACTTGAAAGAAGACAAAGAAAAGCAAGATCTTATAGAGTATTTTTCAAACCAAGATGACTTGAAAGATATAATTCAGAAAACTAATTATAAAGAAATCAATATTATTGAATTAGTAGATTTGTATAACAAAAGATAGTAATTAGGCTACACAAAATCCACTTCTGTCCCTCGTTTGCAAACGAGGGGTTTATGGTTTCTTGTTTCTTGTTTCTAACAATAAAAAATAGGAATACAATTTTATTTCTCTGTTTAAAAACGTAGAACCAATTACCACTCGTTGCAAATGAGGGGGAGGTGGGAAAGTGAACGTTCCCGCAAAGCGCCAAATGCCCATAGCTTCGGTTTAGTCAGAATGCTACAAATGATAGAGATAGTGACACACTTAATTAGTCACACTACAATTAGAACAATTCAAAAAAACAACAAATATGAAACGACAACTACTATTATTCTTAGTGCTATCTTTTTCATTGTTTTCTATTCATGCACGAAGTTTTGTTTTAAATGGAATAAACTACAACATAACTTCTACAGTTTCACCCTATGGTGTGTCAGTAATTTCCGGAGGAACTTATTCCGGCGATATCACTATTCCATCAACTGTAAGTTATAATGATACAGTTTTTTCGGTAACATCTATTTATTCAAATGCTTTTAATGGTATTAATGAACTTAGGTCAGTATCAATCCCTAATTCGGTAATTTCAATCGGTGCTGGAGCTTTTTATGGGTGTAGTGCACTAACATCAATCAATCTTGACTCTACTAACCCGAACTATATCTTTAGCGATGGAATATTATATAATAAAAACCAGACTCAGATTATTTGTTGCCTGCCAAATAAAACGGGTAAGATTGATATTCTTCAAACAGTAACAAGCATTGGGGTGGGTGCCTTTTATGGTTGTAGCGGAATAACATCTGTCAATATTCCAAACTCAGTAAGTTCAATTAATTCACAGGCTTTTTATAATTGTAGTGGTTTAGCTAGTATGGTAATTGGTGACTCTACAAACGCCGGCTACAGAAATTCTATTTACATTCAGTCTACAGCTTTTACAGGGTGTTCAAAATTAAGTATTTTGAGCTTAAATACTCCGGTTTTTCCTTATTATCTTTCCTTTCAAACATTAAGCTCGTTGAAAACACTGACAATTGGAAATTCGGTGACCACAATCGACTACTCAATTTTTTCAGGATTACCCGAATTGACAAAATTGATATTAGGCAGACCCGAACTTAGTCCTGTAAACATGTCGGTTGCAATTGGAGCATTTAATGGTAGTAGTAAACTTGATTCGCTCAGTTTAAACTGTAATCTGCAAATCACGAATTACTCAACGGGTGCTACATCTCCATTTTCTACTATTTCCAGTCTGACAATAGGCGATCATGTAAACTCCATAGGAAACTATGCATTTATAGGTTGCAACAAACTACTAAATATCAACGTACCCAATGCAGTAACCTCCATTGGCAATAGTGTTTTTGCAGGATGTACTAAAGTAACCGATATTACACTAGGCAATTCTTTAGCACAACTTGGTACCGGAGTTTTTACAGGATGTAGCTCGCTATTAAATATAAATGTGAATAATGCGAATGTATCCTACTCAAGTATTAATGGCGTTTTATTTTCCTTTGATAAGCTGACACTTATTCAATATCCATGTGGCAGAAGTGGTAGCTATGAGATACCTGCTCAAGTTAAAACTATTGGTACAAGCGCTTTTTCGATGTGCACCGGATTACAATCCGTTACTATTCCTCAGTCTATTACGTCTATTCAATCATCCGCATTTGCTAATTGTAGTGGCATGACGGATGTCACCATTGGTCATGCCGATAGCATTTCTACAGCAGTAGTAAGTATTTCCACCGATGCATTTACAAACTGTGTGGCAATAGCCACTTTAGCATTAAATAAAACAATATCCTTCACAAGCGGTGATTATTCGCCGTTTAAAAATTTGACCACGCTCACTACTTTATATGTGGGCAATGGGGTGGGTTCAATTCCTAATTATGCATTTTCAGGTTGTACCGGGTTAAGTTTAGTGCGTTTGGGACAGAATAACAGCATTGTGAATACTCCTATAAATGTTTTGGTTGGTGCATTTTATGGCTGTGTAAATTTCAGAACATTGGAATTAAACAGAAGCGTTAACGTGACTTATTATGAGTCTTCTCCATTTGTATCAATTACAGATCTTCGTATTGGAAAAGGAACAATATCTATTGGAAATCAAGGTTTTTATCAATGTGTCAATTTGGTGAATATTTCATACTCAATGGATAAACTTAATATCGGGGACAATGCATTTCAGGGTTGTAGCAAGTTAGCATCGTTCAACTTCTCGGGGATAAAAACGCTTGGTCAGGGAGCTTTCTACGGCTGTACGTCATTAAGTTCAGTTACTATTCCTACCAGTATAAAAACCATTCAACCTTATACATTTTATGGCTGTACGGCATTATCTTCAGTTTCGCTTAACGATTCCATTACACACATTGGAGAATCTGCATTTTACGGCTGTACCGCTATTACTAATCTAACTATCCCTAAAAACTTAAAAACTATAGATACATATGCTTTTGCCAAATGTTCCGGTGTTACCTCACTAACTATGGGAGCTTCTTTGACAGGAATAGGTGTTTCTGCTTTTTCAGATTGTTCTGCTTTATCATCCATTGATTTTCCTGCATCATTACGCACTATTGGTGATAATGCATTTCAGAATTGTAAAGGACTATTGTCACTTTATATCCCAAGTACATTAACCACTGTAGGTTCAGGAGCTTTTACCGGGTGTACGGGTATTACTAAAATAACCATTGGAGAAAATGAAAATCCGGGTTATATGCTCGCACTTGGAACATACCCTTTCAGCGGATGCTCAGGAGTGACCTCACTTATTTTGAATAAGGACATCGTAGATGATACTGGTTCATCCCCATTTATGTCATTGTCGTCACTCACGGATGTAACAATCAGCAAACGTATTACGCATCTGAATACTTTTGCTTTTTACAACTGTTCGAAAATTACATCGCTCATAATACCAAATAGTGTAAGCTCTATTGGATCAACTGCATTCTATGGATGTTCTTCGCTGACCAGCATAAAATTACCAGACAACATAACTTCTCTGGGCAATTCTCTATTTTGGGGCTGTAGTAAATTAAAATCCATCAATATACCCTCTACAGTGTCTGTAATTGGGAATTACGCTTTTTATAACTGTTCCAGTCTGAGTTCAATACAATTACCTAAAACTGTAGTAGCTATAGGTGGAAGAGCTTTTGTTGGTTGTACTGCATTAAATGAATTAGTAGCGGCCCCCTCTACTCCCCCAGTATTAGGAAATAACGTTTTCGATCAACCCTTGACCAATCAATGCATATTGTCTGTACCAACAGGTAGTAAGAGTCTTTATCAAAATGCTTTACAATGGAAAGACTTTTTAAAAATCAATGAAAAAGAGATAAAAGATTCAATACCTACTCCCGACTCTACATATATTAATCAGGACCCTATTACCGGCTTCTCAAAAGAAGTCCATATCTCCGCCGGAGGGCTGTATCAAGCATTGACTTCAACAGAATTGGCTAACACAAACAAACTAACTATTACAGGTAGTATCAATGCCGCTGACTTCATGATTATGCGTGACAGTATGCCGGTATTAAATCTGTTGGATCTGAGTAAAGTTACTATTGAAGCTTATACAGGAACACAGGGAACTAGTGGAAATAGCACAATTACCTATCCGGCAAATACAGTACCAGATAATGCCTTTTTTACCACAAATATGCCAGGAGGAAAAATCAGTCTGATAGATGTAAAGCTTCCCTCAACAGTTACAGCTATAGGAAATAATGCATTCAAGATATGTTCCGGTCTACGATCAATCCCTTTACCTTCTTCCGTAACTTCTATCGGCGATAACGCTTATTACTCCTGTTTAAGAGCAATAGGTGACTTGACAATTCCCTCTTCTGTTTCTTCAATCGGAATATTTGCTTTTGGTCGTTGTCATGGACTCACAAACGTTACGTTACCAAATTCAATTACAACAATAGAAAGAGCTTCTTTTAGCGAGTGTGACGGTTTGATAGCTGTTTCAATTCCCTCATCGGTTACAACCATCAAGCAAAGTGCATTCTATAATTGCTGGGCGCTGATCTCTATAAATATCCCATCCTCAGTAACAAGTATTGAAGACAATGTGTTTGTTTACTGTGGATTTGCAACAATCACTCTACCTCCATCCGTTACAAGTATCAGCGCCTATACTTTTACCGAATGTCATGCATTGCAAACCATTAATATTTCTGCTAACGTAAAGTCGATAGGTTACAGTGCTTTTCTAAGATGTTATTCTCTGGCTAAGATCTATGTTTATGCGACTTTACCCCCAACTATTACCGATTCGTACGCATTTTATTATGTAGATAAGAATACCTGTACTTTATACGTACCAGCTGGTTGTTTAAAAAATTATCAACAAGCGAATGTTTGGAAAGATTTTGTCAATATACAGGAAATGGCCATAACAGGAGTAAACGATCAAAAAATCCTTCCCGTTTCTATTTATCCCAATCCAGTAAAAGATGGATTTATAGTTCAAGGTTTGGATGAGTCTGGTATGCTAACACTTACGTCACAGACTGGAAGTCTATTACTTAGAAAAAAAGTTACAAATGGCGATTATGTATCAATAAGCGAAGTCCCTAGCGGTATTTATATTGTTCGAATTGTAACTAATCAGTCGCTGTATCAACAGAAAATTATAAAGAAATGATTTTTTATAATCAGACAACTAGCAAAAAAGTATAAAGACTACACCGAACGTGGTATAAAAATAGAAAATAAGAAAGCGATGTAACAAAAAAGTACTGGTCAACTTATGCTTCCTGGGGTTGGAACGATCCAGCCCCGATATATCGGGGTAAACGCCCAAGCGTTGGTTGAACCGTATTCCCTTTTGGTAGTTTGTCTGAATCAGAATTTACAGAATTATTGAATTTACAGAATAGCTGTTGGCACAAAGAGAAAAGAATGAAATATGAACGGAGATGGGTCTTTATTCTGAGAATTCTAAAATTCTGGAAATTCTGATTCTGATAGGTTGGCAGGTTTTGCTCCCGCATTCATTTTGTAGCTGAGCGACAGTGAACGCTCCAGAAAAGATCAGATACTTGTAGCTTAATGTGTTATACTTCGCAAAAACTAAAACAGAATGGCTGAGAATCGTATATATGAATTTTTTCTCGGATCGGTATCCGAATATATAAATAATGAATGAGGTTTTTTGCGCAGACACTCGTTATGGGCAAGCCGAAAAAATGCAAGACTTAGCCTCGGTCGTCAGAGGCAATTTTTTGAGACACCCAAAATATGACAGAGAAATTAATTAATAAAATACAATCAATTATAGACTTGACCCCAAAAGAGATTGAATGTATCAACCAACTTTTTAAAGAGAAGCAGATTAAAAAAGGAGATTTCTTTTTGGCAGACGGACAAGTTTGTAATCAATTTGGGTTTATTGTAAAAGGACTAATACGCTACTACATTAATCACGATGGCGAGGACAAGACTTATTACTTTGCTTACGAAAATAACTTTGTTTGCAACTATGAAAGTTTTATACCACAAATACCATCAACAAAAGTTATCCAAGCATTAGAGGACTGCGAAATGTTGGTAATCTCATTTGCAGACTTACAAATATTTTATAAATCCATTACACAAGGAGAACGCTTTGGCAGGCTTATTCTTGAACAAGCTTTTATAGAACTACTACAAGGGCTTAGTTCCTTTTATACTGACGCCCCCGAATATCGTTATGAAAAATTTGTAAAGGAACACCCAAACTTGCAGCAAAGAATTTCCCAATACTATATTGCATCTTATGTAGGCGTTAAGCCTCAATCGCTTAGCCGAATTCGAAAAAGGATTTCCAGTCAAAAATGATTAATTAACCCAAGTGCATAGATTTTAGGCTTGGGGTATATATCTTTGCGTCATAAAACAAAGACAATTTAAAAAACAAAGACAATGGAACAATTACGAATTTACACGCTTGTCGATAAAGAGACAGCAGAAAATTATTTTAAAGAGCGTTGGAGCAAACATATCAAAAGCCTTCCAAAATTTGGCATTGAGGTTAAAGGAGTTTGGATTGGTAGCACAACTGAAACAGAAAATCAGGTGATAGCCATTGTATCTGTTCCAGACAATGTTGACATTAACGAGGTGAATGAACTTTATATGAAAGGCCCAGACTTTATTGAAGAAATGAAAGGCTTTGATATTAGCAGTATGATTAATGTTGAAACCAAAATAATGAAGTCTGTGTTTTGACTTCAAACTAAAAGGTGCAGACAATAAAATAGAGTAGGCAAAGGGGAATCTCACCCCTTTGCCTCTCACAGAACCGTGCTTGATAGTCTCCCATCACAAGGCTCTTCACGTGAAGCATTTCAGCTTTTGTTCTTTACGCAAAATCACCGTTGCTTACGCGCAACTTGTAATACCCACCATGTGAAGTCCTTTGCTCGCAGGCTCATTACTCCTTCTCTCCCCGGGTATGTTCACTACTGCGACTTCATCTGCCCCAACACTACTTTCTGTATTTCCTATATAGGTTCTCTTCATTTTACAAACGTACATCTGTAAATACCCCCGACGATTATTTTAATTAAATGCTTCGCGCTACTAGAAACGCATAAAGAAATCCCACGTTTCTTTTGCTATCCAGTTGACATCAGATCCTGGATCTTTAGCGTTGTCGGTATGACCACCCACAAATGAACCAAACATTACGGGATATTCAGCAGGAAGTCCTTTAAGTTCAGTGGTGATATGAGTAGCTGTTGTAGCTAATGGTAATTCCGGCAATTGTTTCAGTCCGTTATCTTCGGCATGAGTCAATACACAATATTTACCACCTTGCTTTTTTTCATCGGAGTTTACATACTTACAAAGACCGTCCTGAGTACCTGTTGTGCTAAAGTAAGCCAAAGGTTTGTGTTTGTTTTCAGGAAGATAAATGTTCCAGTTGGCCGGAGCATAACAAGCTACAGCGCGAAGATCACTCTGAAATTCTAATGATAAGGAGTAGGTGAACATAGCGCCAAAGCTAAAGCCGCAGCAAAATATGCGGGAGGTATCAATGCTCAGTTTATCTTTAAACAATTTAAGCATATCGGCAAAGAAGATATGATCTTTGTCATCACGTCCACGCCAGGGAGTTTGGTCGGTGTATCCCTGAGGTGCAACGAAAATAACAGGAACATTATCTTTTTCGGCATAGGTTTTAAGACCATAATAATTATTATCAACCATTGTTTTCATACTTCCCCCC
>Ga0302286_10002079_pt1 | contig 14185 bp, 11 predicted proteins | sample III_Fen_E2_3_FD_198765 | JGI IMG/M metagenome (GOLD analysis project Ga0302286, IMG submission 198765) | Peat permafrost microbial communities from Stordalen Mire near Abisko, Sweden - III_Fen_E2_3 | ecosystem: Environmental > Terrestrial > Soil > Wetlands > Permafrost | place: Sweden: Abisko...
TATGGCACAGTGGCTTGACCCGTTATACACGAAGCCCAACTTCATTTATTGTGAACTCATCGCAAGGCGGTGGATTTAAAGACACATGGATAATGAAGAAATAATTCTTAATTAAAATATCACTTAAAGAGAATTTGTGACAAACTAAAAACTAAAATATTATGCTAACTTTAACTGCAACAAAAATAAATTCGGGCGTTTCGTCGGCAAAGGCAAATCGCCTGTACTGGTTAGGCAGGTATGCCGAACGTGTATATCTAACTTTGCACATGCTTCGCAAGCATTTCGACTTAATGATTGACGAAGATCAAGATGCTTATATCAGCTTTTGTACTGAAATGGGAATTGAAAATAAATACAGATCGGCTGACGATTTTACAAAGCGGTACTTGTTTGATACTTCAAATCCTGAGTCGGTAATCAATATGCTGGAGCGGGTAAAGGACAACGCGATGATGCTGCGCGAAGAAATAATGACCGAAACGCTTTGCTACATTGAACTAAGCATTGCGCACATGAATAAACCTGAAGTTCAGAATCGAGGAATAGAAGGGTTGCAACGAATTACCGACTATATTTTGGCGTTTTGGGGCTCCATTGACGAACGTATTGTTGACAATCAAATCCGCCACTCCATAAAGTTTGGGAAATACCTTGAAAGTCTGGACTTACACATTCGTTTTGACTATCCGTTTAATAGAGTCAATGGAATATTTAATCGTATGCTTGACTCTATTGAAAAAGAATGCTATATTTGTGATGAGATGACTTTGCTGACATTAAAACAGCATTTTAATGTTGATGATTATAAAAATATCGGCGTGTTACAACTAATTAATAGTTTGTTTCGCGCTTAACACACAAAATGATAAAACTAAAATATAATTACAAGACCCGAATAACTTTTAGCGAAAATGTGTATCGTCATCATTTCTTATTGAGATGTGCGCCAAGTGTGTTTGATTTTCAGAAAATTATAGAAGAAAAATGTATTATTTCTCCCAACGGGACAGTTACCGTGGGTAGAGATAGTTTTGGCAACCTGATTTACAATGGATACATTGGTGATTTTCATAATTACTTTGAATTTGAGGCAACGGGCGTTGTGGAGCAAACCTATTATCGCATTGAAGAAGAGCTAAATCACTTGTATCTTTATCCGTCTAAATACACTCAGCCTATGAAAAATATTCAACAGCTGCTTGATAGCGTGAAATTGCCAACAGAAGCTTCAACACTGGAAAAAGTAGTACTCCTGTCAGCCGAATTGCGCAAATACCTGACTTACGAATCGGGGGTAACTTCGATTCAGACCACTGCCGAAGAAGCACTTGAAATTGGTAAAGGGGTGTGTCAGGATTTTTCGCATATTCTTATTGCGATGTGCCGTAAAAATGGCATTCCTGCACGATATGTCAGCGGATTTATGAAGGGCGAAGGATTTACCCATGCATGGATAGAGTATTACGAAGACGGAGTTTGGTATGGTTTTGATCCTACAAATGACCGATGCATCGAAACCGGTTATATAAAAATTGCACACGGGCGCGATTATTCCGATTGCGCATTGGATAAAGGCGTTTTCACTGGCATGGCTCAACAAAAATTAGAAGTTTTTTTAAAAGTTGAAGAACAGCAGCAATGATTAAAACCATTATATCCGAAGGACTTCCTGTTGATGAGCAGTTATTGATTCGGAAAAAAGTTGTACATAACGGAAACGGTCCGAAACGAATTTGCATTGTCACCGGAACACATGGCGACGAACTCGAAGGGCAATATGTTTGCTTTGAATTGATTCGCCGATTGAATGAAAACATTCAATATCTGGATGGTACAGTGGAGGTTTATCCAGCGCTTAATCCGCTAGGTGTTGACTCCGTAACCCGCGGAATTCCTACCTTTGATTTGGACATGAACCGAATTTTCCCGGGCGACAGGAATGGTCATTTGATAGAACATACCGCCTACGAAATTATTCAGGATTTGCGGGGAGCCGATATGGTGATTGACATTCATGCTAGCAATATTTTTTTGCGCGAAATGCCACAGGCACGTATCAATGTAAAAATGTCAAAAAAACTTATTCCTTATGCCAATCTACTAAACATTGACTTTATATGGATTCACGATGCTGCAACGGTGTTGGAATCCACGTTGGCCCACTCATTGAATGTGATTAAAACGCCTACTATTGTTGTGGAAATGGGTATTGGAATGCGCATAACCCGCGACTACGGTAACCGACTGGTGGATGGCATTTTTAATATGATGAAAAAAATGAAAATGTGGTCAGGGCCAATTCCGAAAGACATTAGTCAACCCATGCTTTCAACCACAGGTGAAGTTTGTTTTATGAATGCAGATGTTTCGGGCATTATCATACCGTCTGTATCGCACTCGGTGGATGTAAAAAAAGGCGATTTGCTTTGCCAAATTGTAGATCCGTTCGAGGGAGTGGTGCTACAAAACGTACTCTCGCCTGTGAATGGGGTAGTATTTACCTTGCGAACCTATCCGGTGGTTTATGAAGGGTCATTGATTGCACGAATATTTTCAAAAACCCCTTGCAGCGACAATTTATGAAACAAGAGATATTATTCCAAATGAAGTCGCCTTACCGCGACGATTTTAAAATACAGGGATTTAGGTTTGGTGAAGGAGAAAAATCAGTAGCCATTGTGGGTGCCATGCGTGGCGACGAAGTGCAACAGCAGTTTACCTGCTCGCAGGTGGTGAAAAATCTGATAGAACTGGAAAAAGAAGGACGCATTTTGCCCGGACATGAAATCCTGGTAATTCCGTCGGCCAATCATTTTTCGATGAATATCAACAAGCGTTTCTGGGCAATGGACAATACCGACATCAACCGCATGTTTCCGGGTTACGATAAGGGCGAAACCACGCAGCGCATTGCTTCAGCATTATTTGAACAGGTTCGCGGCTTTAAATACGGCATTCAGCTGGCGAGTTTCTATATGCCGGGCGAGTTTATTCCCCACGTACGCATGATGGACACGGGTTTTCAGAACGTGAAACTTGCCAAAAAATTCGGATTGCCTTATGTCCTGATTCGCAAGCCAAAACCTTACGACACCACGGTGTTGAATTACAACTGGCAGGTGTTCGACACGCAGGCTTTCTCCATTTACTCCGGCGATACGGACACCATAAACAAAGAATCTGCAAAAATGGCCTGGCTTTCCATCCTCCGGTTTATGAACAGCATGAAAATTATCCGGAACAATATTCACGATGGTTTCAATTCGTGTGTTCTGTCCGATCAGGATTTGGAAACCATCAAATCAAACCAGGCAGGCATTTTGTATAGTTTGCGGGGAGCCAAAGACGAAGTAAAAGAAGGTGATCTGCTGGCTAAAATCCTCGATCCCTTTACCGGAGCGGTTCGCAGTGAGATTTACTCACCGATTGACGGTACGATTTTCTTTGCACACGACAAACCCTTGATTCATCAAAATACGGTGATGTATAAAATTGTGAAGTTTTGAGATACAATCTAATTAAGATATTCACGTGCACTTCGTTTTAAGAATGAACGGTCTTAAAAGCGAACCCTGTTTGCATTAAATGTTTTACATATACTTGACTCAATTCGGTTTTTCAATATCAATAATAACGGTGCGGTTATAAAAACGCTGTTCGGGTAACAGGTTTTCAAATGGAGATGTTTTTTCATCTTCTCCATAAGCCATCACTTCGAAGGCTACATCGCTCCTACCCAATTTACGCAAACTGGCTTCCATGATTTTTCTTACATCATTGGCTCTCGACAATGATAATCGTTGGTTGTGGTCTGTTCCGCCAATAATATCTGTGAAACCATGAATTATAACTTTTCCATCGGTTGGAATTTTAGGCGTTACAATTTCTGATAGGTATTTTTTATACAGAGCAATGGCTCCTGCATCATCAAATTCAAAAATTATGCTGAATCGCATCACCTCTTCTATTTTTGGTGTATCAGCAACTTCCAGATGCATTGTCGCCAACCGTTTAATCGTTTTACCAATCCTCATCTTTGCTGTCATTGTAGCAATGTAGTTACCATTAAGTTGGTTACCCATAATGGTTTTTCTTGGCACACTAATTTTGTCGTCTGTAAAAGGGCCAAACTTTTGTAATTTTCCATGTTCATCCGTAATCTCCATCGACCAAGATGCGAATGCAGCTTTTGCCCCTTCAGCATTGAAAGTAATCGTGTTTAGAGGTTTCGATTCCTGAATGCTAATGAGTTCAACCGGTTTCAAGGGAGCTTCCGAGCCACTCTGAAACTCCATCAATATCTCCGGCGAAGAGCTCCAAATGGTTACTCTGCGATCGCCTTCACGCAGCAAATCAAGTTCCTGTATTCCGCCCGGTTGTTCGGATGGAATTCGGGGTTTGATGCGACCTTCGGTGGTAATTCTTGAAGACTCAATTCCAAACACTTCAACAAGATATTTCTTAACGGATTCGGCCATTTTCATTCCATCAGCCAGACCTGCCATTGACGCACCTGATAATCTTACTTTAGCCGTATGATTTTTCGCCAATCGATTGCCCAAAATATTTATAACATTGTAATAAACATTCATTTGACGGACTGAACGACCCGCCGGTTCTTTAGAAGTAAACTCTTCCAAATGATTTTCCTCAAAGTTTGTCACCTGATTCTTTGCAAGCAATATATACCGCTTCGGGATTTCGGTTGAACCTGAGTCGAAAAACACATAGTTACGTAACGGAAAGCTTTCCCTGATTTTCCGAATAACCGGAACGTCGGTAGGAACAGTTGCTTTAAATGCAATGGTTGGTTCGATAACTTGCAGTGAATAAATATCGTCACCACCACTCCCACCGATTCTGTTGGTTGAAAAGTAGCCTTTGTCCATTTTATCATCTATTATCGCAGCAAAATCATCGTATTGGGTATTTAGTGGAAAACCTGCATTGTATGGCTGGCTAAATTCAGTGCCTTTCATTACAGATATAAAAATATCCAATCCACCAAGTCCAAATCGACCGTTTGAAGCAAAGAAGAATACCCCGTTTTTCGTTTCTACAAAAGGAAACATTTCATCACCTTCGGTATTAATCATCTCACCCAGATTTACAGGCTTTTGCCATACACCGGCTGTATCTTTTGTCGTTTTATAGATATCTACACCACCAAATCCACCGGGCATATCACTTGCAAAGTAGAGGGTATTTCCATCGGGAGTCAGACTAGGTTGCCCAACCGAGTAAGCGGTGTTATTATACCTGAAAGCTGTGGGTTTCGACCATTTTCCGTTTTTGAAGTAGCTGAACCAGATTTGAAGCTCTACCACATTATTCTTCGTTTGATAATTATTTCGCGTAAAGGCCATGAAAGTCCCGTCATTATTAAAACTTACCGGTCCGTCGTGCAACTTTCCATTCAACCTTTTATTAAAAATCCGTGGGTTGCTTAATTGGTTGCTATCTGCGTCGGCCACATACATATCCCAAAACGGTTGATGTGTCCAATTGTATTTGCGGGCAAACAGCCCTCGATTGGTGCGTGTAGATGCAAATACAATTTTATTATTGAAATATGATGTTCCGAAATCAATGGCAGGGGTATTAATCGTTTGATGTTCAATTTTGAACTCCGGAACACCACCTTGCAAAGCCGCTAATCTGCTACCATTTGCCTCATAATCTTTCACCCGTAAATCTGTCGGTTTCAAGGCTGCAAATTTGTCCATCCATTGCGCTGATTCGGAATATTTACCATTCATTTTCAACACCATAGCATAGTTATAATAATCTTCCGGTTCAATCTCTTTACCGGCATTTATCATTGAAAAATACACCTTTTCGGACAATGCATTACTATCTACTTTGTGGTAACTTATGGCTAACATGCGTTGCCCGTCGACGGTCAGACCTTTGGTGTGCGAATAAGCTTTTATTGCTTTGTCGTAGGAATAATTAAAAAAAAGTTTGCCTCCCTTTGTTTCTTTGATCCGTTTCTTTTGCGCATTGGCGGTGAAGCCGGTTAAGGTAAAAGCCAACAAGAGTATTAGTATATTTTTCATAGGTAAATTATTGATTTAAAGTCATAAGAGCGCAAAGTTCTGATTGTACGATTTATCGGGATTAAGCATTCGGTGAATTATCCAATAGTTTTCAACATTAAAAATTCCGGGGCGAATGAATTTGTTTTCTATTCGATAACAGAAAGTCGTAACGCAATACAATTTCGTGTGTTCCCTGATTATATCGGAATGTCTGTAAACCATACGACCAGTCGAACGAATAGCCGATATGGAACTGATCGGTAATATCAAATCCAACCAACGCACCTAACGCATCTCCCGTACGAACCATTGCACCAAGCAAAAACCTTTTCTGAATAACAAAAGAGGCTGTCAAGTCGGCTTCGACAGGAGCTGCTGAAGTAACTTTAATATATGTTGTGGGCTTAAATTCCAGATTGTCTGAAAGCCTGATCATCGAACCTGCAATGAAAAAGTAATGTCGTTGTTCCTTTCCTATCAAGGTTGAGCTACTGGTCTGAGCGATTTCCGAATAACTGTTCTCCAACAGGTTAGGAACAGAAAAGCCCGCATAGAAACGTTCAGTGGAATAATACGCTCCAAAGCCAATGTTTGGCATTATGCGATTATTGATATCGGTAAGAAACACCTGATCATTTTGCACATCCAATTGAAGCGTATTCAAGTTAGCCTGAAAAACATTCATACCAACGCTTAATCCAAATGACATTTTGGAATTCTCAGTCAGATTGAACCTATAGGCGTAATCAACGGCAACTGCTGTTGTGTTTGTAGGCCCGATTTTATCATTCAACACCGACAAACCAAGTCCAATATGATCGTTCGCTAAAGGCGAATGAATGGTAATGCTTTGGGTTACGGGTGAACCATCAAAACCTACCCACTGTATCCGATTTATAGCCGTGACGGTTAAAGCGTCTCTACTTCCGGCATAAGCCGGGTTTACCACCAATGTATTGTTCATATAATGCGTGTACATTGGAGCTTGCTGAGCCGTAGCAGCCACTATACTTACCAAAGATAAAACCAATGCTATTATAAATTTTATTGTCTTCATTTGCTTTCGTTTTATCGGTTGAGATAAATAGTTCCTTTAAAATTTGACGATCCATTTTTTAAGTCGAGCACATAGAAGTAAGTACCGACAGGTAATTCATCCCCTCCAACCCGTAATCCAAACGTAGACCGACCATTCCATGTATTCTGATACGGGCTTGCTTCAAAGACTTTATTTCCCCAACGATTGAAAATCACAAAAGAATTTTTCGGGTAATTTGCAATTCCACGGATTACAAATAAATCGTTTGTTCCGTCGCCATTGGGTGAGAAACCTTCAGGAATAAAGAAATCTGTCGGGTAGGTGATCGTTGTTGAAGTATTATTTCCGAGATCAGTATCCACTTCAATACCGGCAATTGTAGCCGTATTACTATAGTCTCCCAATACATTTACAAGTGCCTTGATGGTCAGCGTATCAGACTTTCCAACGTTTAAAGGACCGATTGCCCAAACAGATGAAAATGAATCATACGTTCCGGTTGTTGCCGCTGAGGAAATATAGGTATAACCGTTTTTTCAAATATCGGCTACTTTTACCCCGGTGGCATTGCTTAAGCCTTTATTGGTTGCCACAATGCTGAATATAACCGATTGACCGATCAGCGGATGTGAATTATTTACGGACTTTACAACGCTTAAATCGGCACTGGGAATTACTTCCGACTGAAGACTTACAATAACCTGACCCGATCTTATTGTACCCAAGCAATTACTTACACTCAACTCTTGAACTTCAAGCGTGAAAGTTCCAGCTGTATTCCACACTATATTAATTTCATTGGTGGTAGAACTCTGTTGGGTTACTCCATCAATTTTCCAGGTATAAGTAGAACCCGGAATTGCATTCGGATCAACAAAGTAGTGCTTCGTTATTCCAACAGAAACACGGTCAGGCATGGCAAGCTGAGCTGAAGCTGTAACACAGTTGACTACAATCAGGCAACAAACAAATAAATAGCGGTATCGACTATGCATGGCATTTCATTTTTAAACAGGGTCATTTAAAACGATACTCCCCTCTCCTGTTGGAGAAGGGATGTATGGCTAATTGTGCCAGATAGGTGACGTGGCGGGTAGATTGTTTATTGTCAACATTACCGGCGTACGGGTCAGACTGGTACAGCCGCTAAGCGTTACCATCGATTCGGCATAGTAAGTCACTGTTCCAACCGTATTGAGCACAGGAGATGTAACCACTGATCCGCCGGTAAGAGCTGAATACCAAACCACCGTCGATCCAACCGGAGCAGTGGCGGTAGCGGTTAGCAACTGAATGGGCGACTGTTTACAATCCGTGATATTTCCGCCACTAATTGGAGCATCGGGTGCCGGGTTAATGGTTAAGACTACTGCGGTGCGCGTCAAACTTGAGCAACCTGTCAATGTAACAACCGATTCGGCGTAATAAGTAACCGTGCCCACGGTATTGCGAGTTGGAGATAGCACTACCGTTCCGCCGGTAAGAGCTGTGTACCAAACAACCGTTGAGCCTGCGGGTGCAGTAGCCGTAGCGGTTAAGGTCTGAATGGGCGATAGTTCGCATTCTGTTATATTTCCGCCACTTAACGGAGCTGCCGGAGCAGGATTTATAGTCAAAATAACCGGGGTACGGGTCAGGCTGACGCATCCGGTTGTTGTTGAAACGGATTCGGCATAATAGGTAACAGCTCCCACTGTATTTCGTGTCGGAGAAGTTACAACCGATCCGCCTGTAGCTGCATCGTACCAAACAACTGTTGAGCCAACAGGTGCGGTAGCTGTAGCTACTAATGTTTGAATCGGCGATAGTTCACATTCTGTTATGTTTCCGCCACTGGTTGGAGTTGCCGGTAAAGGATTAACTGTAACGTCCATACTTACAACTGTTATACACGATGTAACAATATCTGTTTCGGTCAATGTGAGAGTGTAGGTAACTTGTGCCAAAGGATTTGCCCACTCCACATTGGTGTTCGATAAAGTAGGGGTTGAAATTGTCCAATTGACACCGGATGTACCTGATGAAATACTCCATTGAAAGGTATTTGCAGTGTTTCCCGATGTAACTTTATAGGGTTGAGTTCCGGGACACACATTTTGAGTCAATGTTTGACTTGTTTGCGCCAATGCTCCCCATGTACTTATCAGGGCAATCATCAACAGAATGCTTCTTGAAAAATGTAATCTTGATTTCATGACTTTTATTTTGTTAGCTGTATAATAGTTATTTATAATTCGCTCTTTCCCATTTTTATAGATTATGGAAAATCAAAGAAGTAGCCGGTGGCGGGTTAACGGTTACCACAACGTTGTTTGTATTACTACAACCGGTATCTGTGTTGGTTTCAACTACCGTGTAAGTAGTGGTTACCAATGGAGTAACTGTAGGATTGGCTGCTGTGGATGTAAAACCGGCGGGAATTGCTGTCCAGCTATAGGTACTTCCGGCAACGGCTGTAGCTCCCAGTTGAGTACTTTCATTTTCACAGATAACTCTGCCGGAGCCTGCTGCAGCAATTGGCGATTCGGTTAAGGTAACTGCATTGTTGTGCAGATCAATGGCTCCCGCTTTTGTAAGTGCTCTCCCCAGTAATGATGAGCCTTCCAATAATTCAATGGCGCCTCCGGAAACCAACGTTCCTCTGAAAACCGAATTATCTCCCAACGAAAATGCATCAGTCACTTGCCAATACACATTGCAACTTGAGGCAGAGCCCGCAAGAAGTACCTTGGAATTGACTCCAATAGTCAACGAGCCATCTATCTGAATAATAAATACAGCATTGGGATTACCCTGTGCATCGAGCGTTATATTACCCGACAATGTGGCTGCTGCCCCGGAACCTGTGCTGTGTACACCCGGCAAGAGTGTTTGACCACCTAATCCTACATTGATAATATCGGTAGGGGTTCGTCCAAACAAATCGGTGTAAGCAGCGCCCACGGCAGAAGCTGCTGTGGCTGAAATCGGATCACTTGGATTATAAACAGTGCCGGTTACAATTCCCGGCGCATTAACTACAGGCACAACTGTGAAACCACCAATATTACCTGTTATATGCGTTGCTCCATTGCTGACAAAAGATCCACTGGCAGTAAATAGAACAAAAGCAGATGCCACACCTAAGTCGGGGGCTGTTTGCCCAAAACCATTTGTTGGCATGAATACTAAACCAACCGCCATTAAAATAATGAGTAATTTATTCTTCATTTTCATTTGCTGTAAAATATGATATATGTACGCAAACAAAGATCGGTGGTTTTATTATGTAAAAAGTTACATAACAATACTAATAAGTTACAACATTCACACATTGACTGATTGGTAGTTATAAAAAAAACAAGCAGAGACTTCATATAAAATCTCTGCTTGTAAGTAAAATCAAACATAAAGGCTTAGTTTGTCTTCGACATTTAGGGGTACAAAATAGTTATAGAGCTTAGCTAATGATGTATCTAACGATCATATTTCGCTCTATGAACATATAGAAACTTATGAGCGAACACAGGGTATATCTGCTCAGGTTTTCCAAACCGAACGTACACGCGAAGAAGTGCTCAGTGAAATTGAAGAGAAGTATTGACATGGATCTTGCGATTTATAATCGCGAATATTTAACCAAGTGAGGAGGTGGCCTGGAGTCACCTCCTCATTAAAAAGCAATAAAACGCGAACCGGCTTACCCGATTCGCGTTTTTTTTGCACATCGTAATTAAACAACAAACGCAAATTAAATAATCTCTATCCAAAATAGTATTTAAAATGTTTGTCGAGAGGTTAATAATGATATAACGCCCCGATACAAAATAAACCTTCAGGTGTTTCAAATAAAAAATTCAGATGAAAAGTTTGCTTGTTTTATTATTATCGTTGATATCGTTCACTGCTTTTAGTCAGCGCACTGAAAAGAAAATAGCCATTACAGCTGCACCCCATCACAAATATATTTTGAAAGTTGTGAACTTTGATGAGCTTCAAACCATACTCAAAAGGAATGATAACAAATTGTATGTGGTCAATTTCTGGGCTACGTGGTGCAAACCGTGTGTAGCCGAGCTGCCGGGATTTATGGCCGTGAACAAATTGTATCGTTCCAATTCGCAATTCAAAATGATTCTGGTAAATATGGACAACTCAATTGAAATTGATTCGCGAGTCAAACCATTTTTAGCTAAGAACAAAATTGAAGCCGATGTATATATTTTAGACGACAACAAACGAATGAACGAATGGATTCCGGCTGTGGACAAGAACTGGAGCGGTGCCATTCCTGCCACTGTAATTTATCGAAACGGAAAAAAACTGGTTTTCAAAGAGAGTGAAATGAACAAACAACAATTAATCAAACTAATTAAAAACTATCTATAAAATAAGAATTATGAAAAGAACAAGATTTACTTTAAGTGCATTAGCACTAATAATATTGATGTTTTCAGTGCAGGCTTCAGGTCAGCAAGTGAAAAAAACAGCCGTACACAAAGGTTATAAAATTGGCGATGTGGCTACAGACTTCAAATTGAAAAATGTGGACAATAAAATGGTTTCGTTATCCGATTTCAAGTCGGCAAAAGGGTTTATCGTTGTTTTTACCTGCAATCATTGCCCTTATGCTATTGCTTATCAGGACAGAGTCATAGCATTAAATAAAAAATATGCTCCCAAAGGTTTTCCTGTCATTGCTATCAATCCTAACGATCCGAAAGCGGAACCGATTGACAGCTTTGAAGGTATGCAGAAACGGGCAAAAGAAAAGGGATTTACATTTCCCTATCTGTTTGACGATGGTCAGAAAATTTATCCGCAATTCGGTGCTTCACATACGCCACACGTCTTCGTACTGAATAAAGAAAATGGTAAAAACATTGTGCGTTATATGGGTGCAATTGATGATAATTATGCTAAACCAAATGATGTAAGTCATAAATATGTCGAAGCAGCCGTTGATCAATTATTAGCCGGACAACGCGTTGCAGTGGCAACCACCGTAGCCATTGGTTGTGGAATTAAAACGGCAAAAATTTAAATCTTTCAGAGCGTATAATTCCTGAAAGAGTCATGATATGAATTTAAAAGCTCTCAAAGGTGCTTCTAACACTTTGTGGATAATAAAAAAACGCGAACCGGCTCACCCGATTCGCGTTTCTTCATTATGAATTATGCATTATGCATTGTGCATTATTTATTGTATTGATTCACCAAACTATCCACTTCATCAAGTATAAGTTTCGAGAAATCGGCCACCTTCATGGTTCCTTTGTCACCTTCGCCCTGACGACGAACAGACACTTCCCCATTTTCCGCTTCTTTTTCGCCTACAATAAGCATATACGGAATGCGTTTCAATTCGTTATCGCGGATTTTACGTCCAATCTTTTCGTTACGGTCATCAACTTGCACACGAATATCCTGAGCGTTCATTTCCTTCGCAATTTGGAATGCGTAATCGTTAAACTTCTCACTAATTGGCAATATCACTACCTGATCAGGAGTCAACCACAACGGGAATTTACCGGCAGTATGTTCTATCAGTACAGCCACAAAGCGTTCCATAGAGCCAAACGGCGCACGGTGAATCATTACCGGACGATGTTTTTGATTATCCTCGCCGGTATATTCAAGCTCGAAACGTTCAGGCAGGTTATAATCTACCTGAATAGTTCCCAACTGCCATTTACGTCCAATAGCATCGCGAACCATAAAGTCTAGTTTCGGACCGTAGAAAGCTGCCTCACCGGTTTCAACACGGGCTTTCAATCCTTTTTCGGCACAAGCTTCAATAATGGATTGTTCTGCTTTTTCCCAGTTCTCGTCTGAACCAATATATTTTTCTTTATTATTCGGATCACGCAAAGAAATCTGTGCTTCGAAGTTTTCAAACTCCAATGCTTTGAAAATAATGAAGATAATATCCATTACTTTCAGGAATTCATCTTTCACCTGATCAGGACGACAGAAAATATGCGCATCGTCTTGAGTAAAGCTTCGTACACGGGTCAAACCATGAAGTTCACCGCTTTGCTCGTATCTATAAACCGTACCAAATTCGGCTAACCGAACCGGTAATTCTTTGTACGAACGCGGTTTGAATTTATAAATTTCGCAGTGGTGCGGACAATTCATTGGTTTCAACAGGTATTCTTCACCTTCTTCAGGTGTATGAATCGGTTGGAAAGAATCTTTACCGTATTTAGCGTAGTGACCGGAAGTCACATACAGTTGTTTGTTTCCGATATGCGGAGTCATTACTTGTTGGTAATCGAAACGGCGTTGGATTTTCTTTAAAAAATCTTCCAAACGCAAGCGCAACGCTGTTCCGCGTGGCAACCACATGGGTAGCCCCTTGCCCACCATTTCGGAGAACATAAACAATTCCAGTTCTTTACCAATTTTGCGGTGGTCACGTTTTTTAGCTTCTTCCAACAACACCAAATACTCATCGAGCATTTTCTTTTTCGGGAAAGTGATTCCGTACAAACGAGTTAGCATTTTGCGTTTTTCATCACCGCGCCAATAAGCTCCGGCAACACTCAACACCTTGATAGCTTTAATTTCGCCTGTATTTGGTAAGTGTGGTCCACGACAAAGATCAGTAAAATTACCTTGTGTGTACAACGTAATTGTACCGTCGGCCAACGCTTCAATCATTTCCGTTTTATATACTTCGCCAATATCGCCAAAGCGCTTTAGTGCATCTGATTTGCTAATATCGCTGCGAACAATAGCTTCTTTACGTGCTGCCAACTCGAGCATTTTAGCTTCGATAATTGGCAAATCACCTTCTTTTATGGAAACTTCACCCGGATCTACATCGTAGTAGAAACCATTTTCGATAGCCGGACCGATACCGAATTTAATGCCCGGATACAATTCCTGAAGGGCTTCGGCCATAAGGTGAGCAGACGAGTGCCAGAAAGCATGTTTGGCTTCTTCATCGTCCCATTTATGCAATTTTATAGCTGCATCGGTTTCGATAGGTCGGGTTAAGTCCCAAATTTCATCATTTACTGTGATAGCAAGCACTTCTTGTGCCAGTCGGGAGCTGATACTTTCAGCTAGTTGCAGTCCGGTTATGCCTTTGGCAAATTCGCGAACCGAACCGTCG
>Ga0302286_10002082_pt1 | contig 14172 bp, 12 predicted proteins | sample III_Fen_E2_3_FD_198765 | JGI IMG/M metagenome (GOLD analysis project Ga0302286, IMG submission 198765) | Peat permafrost microbial communities from Stordalen Mire near Abisko, Sweden - III_Fen_E2_3 | ecosystem: Environmental > Terrestrial > Soil > Wetlands > Permafrost | place: Sweden: Abisko...
CAAGATTTGCATTTCAAGATTTAAATTATGTTTCCCTGTTTTTTGTTGTTGTTGTTTATCATAAATTAAAATGATCTATTCATTCTTGTTACATTAATGTATCCTTATTTCAGGCCTTTAAATCAATGATAATTGAGGATAATGATAGTTAATTTCGTGATGCCTTCTATTTTACATTTTTTAAAAATAAACATAAACTATCTTCTTATTCAAGGGAATAATCATACTTTTGATCCCATTGGACTGGGTTAAATTCAATCTCATTGTAATAAACTAAAACCTTTAAAAATTACTAGTTTGCTCAAAGGTTGTTTTCCTCTAAGACTAGCTGGGATTATTATTGGCTATGATCTCTTGGGAAACAATAAATTTAAAAAAAATATCTCTTAGTAAGTTCATCTCAAAGAAAGAGAAGATCCCCACCCCTCGCTCTCATTCTTCCCTCCCTCTAATTAAATCCCAAAACTCCTAATAAATGCCCCCTTCATTTTGATTGTCCTCCTGAATCACTCACGGCCTCATTAGAAATGAACATCCAAAGAAAATCAAAGACTCAAGGTGAAAACAAATTAAGATCCATTTTCATTGATACATATTTCACATATTGAATAAGCTCATACACACATTTTCTAATACTAATCATATTTCTTTGTTAAAAATCCTTCTCACTATTGTCTTATTCCCTCTGTGCTCTGATTGAGTGACGCACTAAGGCTAAAATAAAACAAATAGTCAGGCTAAATAATACAAGCCTTAATGATAGATCTGCTCTTTGTTCCCCCCCTTCTCTTGATATTAAATAGAACTCATGAATCACTCCTTCTTGGTAATGATTTATTTCCAAAAAACAATCTAACCCCCACAAATTTAAGACGAGAGATTATTTCTTATCAGTTTCAGAACCTTCTCAACAAATCTCTCACTCAAGCCCCTCTGCATTTTTAACTTGATTATTTAAATCTCCCTTCCTTTTTCAAGTATGATCACAACAATCATCAAACTCTCCGCTATGGTGATAATGTTCGCAATGATCATGATAACTGGAAATATTCCATTACGTTCCAAAAGCTTCAAATCCAATCCCGTTGTCTTATCTTTATCATCTGCTTTCTCCGGAGGGTTGTTTCTCGCTGTAGGTGTATTGCACTTAATGCCTGAAGCCAACGATGATATCGAAAACTCATTCGATTCCGAATCAGGGGAACATTTCCCATGGGCGTTTTTCACAACTGTGCTGAGTTTCGCGTTAGTGCTGTTCATCGAGAAAGTAGCAATCGCTCATAAACACCATCACCATGAGCATGCTGTAGGAGAAAATGACGATCCAGAGTAAGAATGTCCAAAACTACCTTAGCTAGGGTAAATTGTCAGTACGGAAACAGCTAACTTCTGTACAAATGGAAACTCCAATAAAGCTACAATGGTATGCGCGTGTCCAGAAGAAGAACAGCAATAAGTATAATAATAACAGTAACTACAACAAATTTAAGAAGAAAAAGAGAAAGAACTTTAAGACTAAACCGTAGCTAAAGATATAATCACAGCAAATCCAAGTAAATCAGCTACAACCATTCTATTAGAAGAACATAACATAACTACCTCCCCATGGACACCGTATATCCTGTAGATTGCTATCGGCATCCACGCAGTGTTTGAAGGTCTTGCTATCGGTCTTGAAACGGAATCCGTCAAAGCCCTGTCGATAGCTGCAGCTGTGGTATGCCATAAATGGGCTGAAGGACTTACCTTAGGCTTAGCGTTTAAGAAAGCGGACACAGACTTAACAACCAGCAGTATTATGATCGCACTCTAAGCTATAATGAACCCTATTGGCGTAGGCATTGGATGGATCCTCTCGAACTAAGGCGATCTCATCACAGGGATATTTATGTCGATCAGCGCTGGAACTTTTATTTACATTGCTACACTGGAGGTTATCATTGAGGAGTTCAATATGAAGAGATACAGATTCTTGAAGTTTTTGTTCTTCCTTGTTGCGGTGGGTTTCATCAGTTCTTTGTGGTTCATCGAGCAAGCTACAGGCGCATGAGAGAAAGAACGGAAATGAGGGAGGATATTGTGTATTTTTGGGAGTGAAAATTACTTAAAAAAAGAAGTATTGTATGTGTAATAATTTATTTGGTTGTGGGAACTTTTCGAAACATATTTGTATATTTTAGTCGATTATTGGTATCAGATGGGGAGAGGGGAGAGAGAGTTAGCATGTGTCTATCTTCTAAGTTATGAATATCTTTTAAAAAATTGAGATAAACTCTTGATTGGTTTTGTAGCAGGTATATTTCCCTCAAGATTTATTCCAAAAATATCAATTTCAGCTGTGAAAAGAAAAGTTGTTTTCTCTAAATTGAAGTTTATTTGGGAATATTGTATGTATGAACATATGTAATAATTGCTTGTCAAAATTTAATGGGGAGGAGGGAGGAGAAAGAAATACACATATATTATTATGCTGATTCCTCTCAGTCGTGATGGTGAAGCATCCCATGAGTGGATGATAATGAACCTGTGGGTGTATTGCTGCTTTCAGGTCTCCCAGCGAGAGCAGATGAAACTCTCGAGAAAAGGAACACATATAAGCTTATTGCTATACCTAATCGCATCGCAAAGGAAACCATGAATAACCCAAATGCTTTCGTGTGCCTGTGGAGGTACTAAATCAAGAAATGAACGACTGTAGCGATTATGAATACTATCAATGCGTAACTCCATCGGTTGAATATGCATTCGATAACAATGCTGCTCATGAGTCCATACATTACTCCGATCAAAAGCGAAGAGGAGAAGTTGCTTGGAAGACTTTTAGGTAAAAATATTCTCCAAAAGGATTCTTCAACTACAGGTAACACAAGCACAAATGTAATGTAGAATAGCACCATGTACGATGAACGATCGACTGATAGAGGTAGTGGTACAGCTAAAGGATCGTTATGGTAGAGATTCAGCAGTTCCTTAGCAGCTGCCATGGTAATAGCAAATGCAGCTCCAAAAGATACTAAGCTTGCAACGATCACTAAGAGAATCTATTCTTTGATGATACCTATCTCCCCAGCGAGATAGTATGTCAGCGCGCTAGTTGAAGTAGGCACAAACAGCATGTACAGCAATGGCGCGATTATCAGACAAATGAATATATACACCATGATATCGACGAGAGCATTTTATGCCCATCCAAGGCAGACCACATGGACTAAGGAGCATAATACCATGCTGAGAAGCAGATATGTTCGAGACAAAGTTGTCTCCCCGAGCAATGGCACATCTTGCGTATCACGCCCTTCTTAGTTTATCATATTTTCTTGTGTGGTACTTAATCTACAGGAGAGTTGTCTTGAAAAGCTAGCTTTCTATGTAAAAACTTTGCTTGATTGTTCTTTTCTCTTGAAGAGCTCTGTGGATATTCTTTCCGCGTTATTGCTTTTTTTATTTTTCCGTTGAAAATACCTTATTTCCTTGCAAAGAAAGATCTTTAAGGGTATTAAAATCTGAAAAAAATATCAGAAAAGTAAGAGTTACGCACTGTCACACACGCATGCACACAAAACTAAAAAAGACTATCTGAAATCGCAGATCTCAAACAAGAGAATATTATTTTTAAACAGAAGTTTTGTGTTCTAAATAAAGTAAACCTCAATTTTTCTAAACAAATGACTGGAAAATTTCGACCCCCCACTACAAAGAGAATGGATTTTATCGATTTTAAAAGAAAAATAAGCAAAATCTTAAAATTAGCATCATTCTAATTCGTCCAAACACAAAAACATCTAAATCCACAACGACTACTTATTGCAATCTCAGCCTCTCTAAACTACTCATTTAGTGACACTGCTATTCATATTACTCTACTATTGTTGCTGCGATGCCTGTGTTAGATAAAGCTCACTTGCTCCTTGGTCTCTCTCTAGCTTGATTTCATTCAGTTTCTTCAAAATTAGCTCTCTGAGTAAAGGTCTGTTTTTGATGATATTGATTCGAATATTCGTGTTTCTGATCACATCGAGTATCGCCCAATCACTCTCATTCAAGTTAAAGCGACTCTCACGGATCGGCTTTTTGGAGATTGGTGTTTCTTAATCTCCTTGAGCTTGTTATTATTCTTTGGATTACTCAGACTCTCCTTCGCCTTGAGATTAGGGTTATTACTATTCCTTGTCTCCTTCTTGCTTCACTTCAGCTGGTTTATCTTCAGTTCCAGCAGGATTATTCCCATTCCCCTCCTCTTCTTTTGCATTTCCTTCTTGCACTTTCATTACAAGATTATCTAACTCCAATCCTTTATTATTCCCTATTACTTTTTCTTTCGCAACTAATTCCTTGTCTTCATCAGTGACGGGTTCTTCCTTCCCAACACAGATCCTTAACTAATGTACTAGCTTCTCTTTCATCGTCTTCAGGAAGGCTTTCACTAAGAGCTGCTTGTCACGCCTTCAAAATCAATCCAAACACACAAAATACATGAAATTCCTTTTGATTTGTGTGTCTGCAAAATGCAAACTATGATCACTTACTTCTTGAGATAATTAGAATAAAAAGATATTTCCGTATTCTCCTTGATGTCTTTGATGAATTGTTTCCTCTTGAAATCTTCATCCTTGAGGTTCTCTAAGATCCCATCCAGCATCTTCGCAGCTATGAACTGCTGCAACGCAACAGTAGCTTTCCTCCTCTTCTGAATTACCACGACTAAAAATTTCACAGTAAATTATGTGATCTATTTAGGAAAAGACATCTAAATCCTCTTTACTTTAAGCTAGATACTACTTGGAGAGTCTGGAGATGGTGTTCATAATGTAATTTTATTTTTAGTTTCTGAAGAAATAGCAGAGCACTTTCGCTGCCATTGTCTTCTTCACCTTCGAAATCAGTTTTGCTTTGACATTCATTCCCCTAGTCGACATAACAAAACAAGATTAAAACCACGCCAGATACCGCTAATCTAATCATTTATTTACATGAGTATGTCATTCATGAGACGCTGTTTGTCATCTAAATAAGGTTTCATTTCGAGTTTCTTGCCTTTAAAGTTCCTAACGAGATCTTCAAATGCTCGCTTCTGTCTGCCTTTGAATATTTGACTCAGTTTCTTCAACTGTTTTGAAGGATTCAAACCGCAACAAAGGATGTAAATTATCCATACAACTAAATAGTATTTTCTTTATCTCTCTTTGTTTGTGATAAATGTAACTAATTTTTTACGTTGATTTTCTCTTAGAAGATCTCTGTGATTTTCACCAAATAAAAGAAAGGCAACCAACCAGCAGACAACGCATTGATTTCCCTTTGAAACTTCTGTCTAGCAACCTATAACAAAACCCAACCAATTATTTTCATTCCTTCCCTTTTGAGCAGTCTATCTCTCTAATTTCCTTACTCTCTGCATTGTGATCCTGTGAGAGATAATCTTATTGACATATTTTGAATATCTTTGTTGATATGTCTCTAGCTGAATACTGATGCTCTTCCTAATGACTTCTTCACATTTGATGTTATGCAGTACAAAATCAAATTCTTTTTTCTTCTGCATCAGCTCAACATTCCCTGCCATTTCCTTGTTTCGATTGACAATTTGCATGTCCACGGATTTGAGTTTCTGCAGTTTCTTGTGCTTTATATCCTCTATTATGAAAAGGGTAACACAAGTTGAGGGTTATGGATTAACAAAACCAATAGAACTGTCTTACACACATCACTTTGGAGTTATTTTTTCTCCTGTTCACTTAGCTCGATTTTAAGTTTTTCCTTTAATGTGACAGCTTCTTTCGCCCAATTCGGCTTCGTTCTAAGTGACTCTTTCGAACGGAATTTCTCAAGATTCGCATCTAAGTTGAGGCATCATTAAATAGCAGTAATTTAGTCAGAGGGATATTGAGATATTCCGTCATCATAAATTCAAATTCTTTAGATGAATTTTTTTATTTTACCTGTGAACCAGACTTTCAGTTGCACTTTAGCATTTTCTTTCGAGGAGATACAGATATACGCCCATTACTAGAATGCTTTCGGCTTATGAAATCTGTAGAGATGATCCTTCCTTTACGGGAATTCCTCTGAAGCCTTATCTTTATTCGGAAACTGATCGAAGAAGGAGAAGAAGAAATCATAAACACCTTCTTCTCCAGTGACTTTGACTTTCATTGGGAAGTTTTTGCCGACAGTGCTGATTTTAGCGTAGAATGCCTTTTTCTCAATGTACAAGTGCGTCTTCAAATCGTCCTGGAGAACTAAACAAAAGAAGGGAATACAATATTGTACAAAGGAAATGATTAGCATAATAAGCAAAGGGAAAATATTAGCTTTTCTGTAATTTTCTAACTTTCTAGATTCTATAATTGAAATGAATCGATTGTTGACACAAACTGCCCAACAAACTTAGAAATAAATGCATATTTTCCCAAGAAAGAACTCACATATTTTATCCTTTTCCTTCATAAAAAAAATCTTACTCATATGTGACGGCTAATTTGACTTATCCTTATCTGTCTTGGAGTTGATGAATCCCAAGAGATCGAAATCAGTTTCTAACTCCGGCGATGTGAGCTTTCTTAGCTCATGGTTGTTTATGTACTCCATCTTCTACGCGATGTCTCTTGCGGTTTCTTCCACAATTAGCGAGTGATCTAGGAAGAATCGCTTGTGTGAACGATGGTTGTTATTCACCATAGAACTCGATAAAATCGAATTGTTTATACTGCTACCACCACCATGCGTCATCGAATACCCACCTCCATACAGCATTGTTTCATCCCCTTAATGCTCCTGTGAAATGTTTGTACTCACCAACTTTGGTAGTTTTACCTCTGATTTGGACTTCGATTTATCTAGCATCTGTCCGTAGGATTTCTCTCTCTTCATGTTTGCTAAAAGCTTCCTAGACTAGTTATGCTTTTTTATGGATCTGCTGTTTTTGAAAAGATTAATAAGAAAAGACTTTGCGAGAGAGAAACAAAAGAGTTGCTTTTTTTGGTTGTGAATGCTTTAATTAGCTTACTTATTGTAAGTTAGTCTTATTGGTTTATTACCATCCTTGTTCACACTTGATTCCTGAATAGAATCAATATCTCTTTATATTCTTTATTTCTTCTTATGTTAAATTCACAATTATTTTATGTTATGCAGAAAAAGAACAAATAATAACTCTGTTTGTGTTTATTTTACTAATTCAACTAAACATAGACAAAATGCTAACGAAAAGGTATAAAAACAAACACCGAATAATTACTTTAAAGCTCTTTTTTCTTTCTCGTGAAGACCCTCAGAAGCTGCGCTTCTCATTTTCTTAATCATGAAGGTGGGATCGGCCCTGTGAACGGACCACCACCAGCTCTGGGCGGTTATTATCTCTGTCTGTTCGCAAGAGCAGGGGAGGATCGTGCACCAAACGGAACTGCAGCTTGTTGTTTCTTCTACTAAGGTGGAGGAGGTCTACCAAAAGTCGGCTCAGAATTATGGTTGCTCGAGCTGTTTTGGAAGACTGTATTGCCATTATTGTTATCTTTTGATGGAGATGATTCCTGTTCTTATTATGGATCAGTTTTAGGGAACTAAGGGGATAACAGCTGTTCTTGAGGGAGCTACTGTTAAGGAACTGGGGAGGATGTTGCAGGGAATGGGCCATTAGTGTTGTTACTAATATTGCTGGTGGGAAAACTTTGTTGTTGAAGAGGAGGAGGTGAAAAAGGGCTGGAGAGTCTAGCATCTTATGGCTATTAGAATTACGCTTACTGCTGAGACTACTACTACTGTTGTTGTACTTGCTACTACTCTTGTAGCTAAGGTTACTGTTGTTGTTATGCATACTATACCTAAGTGTCTTCAATGAGTGAATAGGAGTTATTTTTCTAATTCGACGAATCAAGTCCTCCTGCAGTTCCTGCATCTACAGGGGCAGTCTATCCAATGCTGGTATTATTATTGTTGTTCTTTTTGATCTTACTTATCGAGCCATTATTATTACTGCTACTACTGTTGATCCCTCCTGTTCTAAGCGATGCAATATCGCTAGCTACTTCCCTCTATGACTATAAAATCGATTCCTACAGATCCTATTAGATCTCGACTATCTTCATGAGTCCTTGTTTCAATTATTCAATTCCTTATTGATTCTTATTTAATCTCTACTCGATCTGTGGATCAATACGAAGTGATGCTGGAACTGGCATTGCTGCGTTCTGAGAATATCCTGTGCCTGACTGTGAAGTAACACTCTACCCCTCTAGAACTTGCTATTTCAAGAGACTAACAGCTTCTCTGAGTGATCTTATCTGCTTTTGCATGTTTTACGTGTCTGAAGGGATGTCTTAGAGATTTGAACTGAGTCTAAGCGATTTCTTTCGCTTGAAGATGAAATTGAATGTTCCTAGTGTTTGCATGACAACGACGGTGATGATTAAACTAAATAAACTGTATCTCAAGGTTTCATTGCTTTTGACATAGGCATATGCTGGAAGGAAGTAGTTAAGAATGAGATTCTCTAGCGTTGATAAGGTGATATCAATGAGATCAATGTAGTATGTCAGTAATGTGCTTTTTTATTATTGCTTATTCTGTGTTGCTTAGGCATTTCCTTCATTGTCACCAGTTGCACTTACTGCTAGCACAAGGCATGTTGTTAGCAGAACTAGTAATCCAGATAAGTTCATCTTTGTCTTCATCATCTTCATAAATCTGAAAATCCTGCTATTTTTGAATAAAAATATATCTTTGTCTCTGCTTCTCGTTTTTCTCAGATAAATCGAACGAACAATTATTTCTTTTGTTATTGTTCCTTAATGTTTCTTACCAAAGAAACCTAAATAAGTTGCTTCTTTATTCAAACTCTCTCTGTTTCTTCAAGACTATTCTTGATCTATCTTTTTTTAATTCCCAAAATAATCAATTCATTTTTTTTGTCTTCTCTCTTCGGCTTCTTTCGATAGTATCCATCAACGTGGAAGCATTTTAAATATCTTTTCTTTCTCAAGCGTGATGCTCATTTTTTTGGTTAAATTTGTGAGCAAATAATTTTCGTTCTTCGTTAAGATTTGTTAATTTTTGTTAATTTTAAACCAAACAAAAATACTCCTGAATATCCCACAAGTGTAATCCTGATAGATTAGTTGAATGAAACTCATGGAAAAGCAGGTTTTAAGGCATGCAGAAATAAATAAAAAAATCATTTTAATAATACTAAATTAAGAAACACAGATAATTTCCTTGCTTTATTCTCAGGTAGCGTGGTGAAATAATAAGGTATTTTAGATTTTCTATGGTTTGTAGCATTCTTTCGATACTAATTACGGATGGCTCTGGCAATACAATATTCATTAAAAACTAGAAGTTTCTGTTGAATTAAAAAAAAGCAAAAACTGTATGGTAATGAATCTCCAAAGTGAAATGGAGCGGATTTACAATATTTCTGTCTGTTTATTTATCCAAAGGACAGTTGGGGGGTGGGGGGGAGGGGTTACTCAAAAATATTTCCCCGCTTTTTCTCAAACTCTGTCAATTCTTTTCTTAAAAGAATAAACACTACTACCCCCAACTTTGAAGCAAATTACAAATAAGTGAATGTTTTTTGGGAGTAAATTCAGAATAGGGTAAACCTGAACAAGATTAGATTGGGAAGAATTGAACGGAGTTCAGAGTTGTATTGGACAGTAGATTTAGTGAGAAAAGGATGAAAATTAGCAACTATTTTCGTAACAAAACAAATAACTTTTCTGAATTATCCCCCCCCCACAAAAGTACTAGTTATACCGCGGCACAGGAAAAAAACAAACAAAGAAATAAATTAATCGAGAAAAACAACAAAAACAATAACAACCAGTTGATTATCTTTCACATTACACAGAAGGATTCGTTCACTCTATTTCAGTCATCTCAACGCAGTCAAGTAACATCCTAGAGAAATCCCTCTCGCTTACGCCCTCTTGAACCCAAATATATTGTTCTCACCTTGGAAGTGCAAGGAATGGAAGAAGAAGAATTTACTCCTTCTTCGGAGTGTAGTAATGTAGCAGGATATTAACATCCATTTAATCCAAACCAAGATGATCTTCTTGGAGAGAGAAACAACACGAGTAATGAGTATTGCTAATCTAGCAGGTATGCTGAGAAAAACTACTTTATTATCAATAGTGGGTATCCTCAGCTGCATGCTCATCTCGCTGACAAGAATTAAATTTAATAATAAATAACTCATCCTTCCTCACATCCTATCGACTATTACAAGAAATTGTAGGAAATCATGCAAAAAGGGGAAGAAGAATAATAAACACAACAATAAGATGACAGATCTAATGGCAATCTTATCAAGCAGCGATAGGAGACTCTTCACATGAGATATCCGTGCTAGCAAATCGAAAGAGAAAATGATGGGGAAATTTTAAGGAGAAAGCAGGAACAATTATAATTTTATAATCAGAAGAACTGTGGGAATCTTGGTTCTAATAATCTCTTTAATCCATCGTACAGTGATCCCAGCCAATCAAATAATAATACGGATAATCTAGACGGTTGCTTTAATGTCTAGAAGGCTCAAAAAGCGCAACAAGGTGACAACAATGACAATGACAACGATAGCAACAACAAAAACACCAAAAATAACAAGAACCTCCAAATGATAAGCACTCTTCCCATCACTGAGCACGAGGACATCGGGTAATTGCAGTTCGAAGAATTTGAGTTCTCTGAGCGCGTAGAAGAACCAAACTCCGATGAAAATAAGCATTCCCTTGGGATGAAATATATTCTACCTTATCAGATCCCATAAGTCAAGGCATTCTTACTGAACGGCGAGATCATCGTGAGCTTCGAGTTATTCGAGAAATCCAGCAAAGCAGATTTCAACAAGGTTTCTGTTTGGAACATGTTCCGCCCTATCGCAGCGATCTCCAATATGAAGAATATCATCGAAGTCTCCATGCACAGCAGCTAGCACACGATCTCTGACTTCCAGCCTATTATATCTAGACTCCTAAGCCTCGGGGATCAAGAAGCCTACGCCTCCGCGCGTATGCTATCACAACACCAACTCAGCTTGCAAAAAGAAGAAAGCATAAAATCTCAAGTTTTCGAAATCTACGGTGAAAAGCATCTGCAGCACTTGCAATGGCAACTCGAAGAGAACTTCGTGAAATCCAAGTAACTCGCATACGCCCTAATGGACAAACTTCCTGAAGAATCATTGTTCCTCTATTCCATTCGACGCACTGACCCATCTACTCTCGACAGTATCTTCTGTGGATTAGGGTATTCCAAAGCGCTCATTCGCTTACTAGCAGGTTCTGACAACAACTACCAGCAGTACTGCATGCGCTAAGGATTACCAGAATTCTTCGATAACAAGAGTTTACTTTAGATCCTTATGATGAATTTGCTAGCTAGTAACAAAGCATAAATGACTATAACAACGCTCGATGACATAACTCTGCCGATAGAAATGCGAGTGCATTACTAGAAACTCGCATAAACAGAGATTCTCCCTGGTGTTTTCAAAGAAGATTACATGAAAATATATTAAATCGTTGTGTCCTAAAAATCATTGCATTAGATACATTGTCTACGCGGGTTCTAGCATGGGAGTTCCAATGAACTAGTGACGACAAGGAACTCGCCATGTGAGTTGACTTATTCAATGAAATCACATTCGTTCATATAGAGATATTATCCAGATGATAGGAATGGTAGCTAGAAGATAGCTGGCTAAGTAGATGTCGATCCTGAGGAGTTTTCTAAAGATTTCTAGAGAATATTTGGGAATCAAAATGAAGGATAGAATTTCTTAAATAATGTGTATAACACAACAATTGGGCCAACAAGGAAAGAAGGGAATAAGATCACGAGTGCTAGTTGTATCGACAGTGAAGATAATAAAAGGAATAACCAAGATAAGAGCAGTCATAGTGTGTAGAATAATAAGAATAATACAACAACTAAAACCAAGAAAAGAACCTCTAATAATAAGAAAAATGTTACGAAATCAAATCAGATGCGTTATGATGGAATTGTCTCCAGTGAATCGAGTAGCAATGAATCAATGATCAATGCCTTCATGAGGAATCATACCAGCAATAACAACAATCCAGTAGATCTTAGCCATCTGTCATACATCAATATGCAGAGAGCAACATCAAACAACTCCGAAGATCGAGTTGAAGAAGAAAAAATTGAATCTCAATAATAACAACAAATAAGATCAAATACTTTCGCAGCAGCTCGAATTGAAACCCCTTAGATGCAGGCAACAATTGCAATTTCCCCATCAGCAATAGCAGCAGCAGCGCTAGCATTTCCACCTGAAGATTCATTGTGTATTTCTGATTCTTCGAAAAGTTTTCAGAATCTACAATCTCTTGATAATTCCAGCGTGTTCTATCAGCAAGCAGGCAGACAAACTGCTTCTCCATAGAATAGCAGAGAATGCTCTGATATCTTGCTGCTGCATTGAGAAGCTGAAGCATAATCATACACCGTTGCATTTTAATTAGAACAGAAGTGATAGCATCATATTTGACTGACCTGTTTGGATAAATAAATTGATCTGATTTCGTATTTCATATTGTATCATCCGTATTGTACTCAAAAACAATTGAAAAGACATCGAGAAGTATTTTTAAGAAGTTATTCAAAACTTCAGTGAAATTAACCCTTCCCCCCCCACAACCTCATAACCCGCCCAACATTAATTTGATTTCCACCCCTCTAATCTCTGATTACTCGTTTGTTTTTGCACAAATTCATTTGAAAATCTGGGAGTTAAGAGGGATAAAGAGCAAAGGATACAAGGCGTCAAAAGAAATTTAAGCAATCTACTAAGAAAGTTAATAGGGTATGTTATCCCATCTATTAGATGGGAAAGAATTTATTACTTTTAATCATCAACCTAAAAAAGTTGGTGAGAATTTATTGATACTGTTTAAAAAGAAAGTAGTTAAGAAAGTTAATGGTTTATGCTGTTAAAGGTTTTTCAGTAATGAGATTTAAAGGTCTTTCATTCAATTCGTTTATGAAGTTAGTCTAAGAAATGAATAAAATGAGGTTGATAAGTAATGATTATTAGATTGTTTCTTATGAATAATATTTGAAATTCATTCCGACCTTTTAGGTCGGGTAAAATATCATTTTCAATCGTCCTATGTAAAAGATGGGAGGTTTCAAAGTTAAAAAATATGATAAATGTATTCCAACATTTTAGGTTGGGATCAAAACTGACAGTGTTATTCATTCATTATATTAGTTTATTCGGGGTTTATTCTTCAAGTTTGATTATTGAGGTTAATTCCTTAACGATTTTAATCTATTTAAGTAAATGATTGTCTTACAATAACACACTTTCATAAAGAACATACTTAGTCTCAAGTCGCATTATCAATATTGAAAATGATCACTTAGTTCAAGTCATTAAAAAAAAGGTTGTAAAAGAAAAGGTTTATTTTGTTTTGTTTATGTTTCTATTTTATTCAGAGTTACAACCTGCAACTTTTTAGGTTCCAGGTTTGAGTTAAGAAAACTGACTCGATATTTACAAGTTATGTTAGATTATTCAAGGCTATTCTTTATGTTTATTACTGAGGTTAATTCCTTAACGATTCTAATCTGTTTAAGTAAAAGATTACTTACAATCTAATAATTGAGTTTTATGATAATATGTTTTAACTCTACGAGCTTACGTTTTAAACGTAGCCTCATTTATTCATTAGTTACGTTAGATTATTCTGGGTTTATTCTTTGTGTTTGTTTATCAAGGTTAATTCCTTAATAGTTTATGGATGATAAAGTAAGTGATTGAATTCTGAGGACGGTCGGTTTAAAACCGTGCGTCCTATTTCAAGTTACATTATTGACATTGTAAATGATATTAAGATGATAAAATTACTAGGAAAAAATATCGTTACTAAGAAATTAATAAGTTAGAAGTCGAGATGAAAGTAAGAGAATTTGTTGATAGTAAGAATTGATGACGAGAGATTTCAATTGTTTTTTTTTTATTGAAGCAATGTTTATTGTTTCGTTTTATTTTATTTGTTATTAGAGATTATTTTTCAAGGTATTATGAGATGGTTTATTTTATGATAGAATATAATTGCAGTTAGAATTATGTACCAGCTATCCAATAGATAAGCTATTTTTTATTTGTTGTGTTGATTATTTCTGAGACAGAATTGCTTGAAACAA
>Ga0302286_10002083_pt1 | contig 14172 bp, 15 predicted proteins | sample III_Fen_E2_3_FD_198765 | JGI IMG/M metagenome (GOLD analysis project Ga0302286, IMG submission 198765) | Peat permafrost microbial communities from Stordalen Mire near Abisko, Sweden - III_Fen_E2_3 | ecosystem: Environmental > Terrestrial > Soil > Wetlands > Permafrost | place: Sweden: Abisko...
ATTTTAGTCAGATTAGCATCATTATCGCGTTGACTAACAACAATAGCTGCAGGAATTTCACGAGTATTTAACTGAATGTTTTCATTTACTGTTTTTACTTCACCATCCGAAATTTCAAATGTCTCAGTTGTTTTTTTATAGCCAGTAACCGAAAAAACTAAAGTACAAGCTTTTTGCGGTTTAACATTTAGCCTATATTGTCCATCAAAATCAGTCTGACATGGCGATTGAGGTGCTTCTTGATCATAGATAATGACAAAAGATACGGCGACACCTTGTTCATCAACTACTTTTCCAATAACTGTTGCATTTTGACTTTTGCCAATAGTGGCAAAAAATAAAATAAGCAGGTTAATTACAAATCCTTTTTTCATCGTTGCAAAAATACTATTTTTGTCTAAAATTTTGTATGCTGTTCATAAGAATGGTACAATATATTTTTATCACTTTTCATTTGTTCTATTATGAGGTCCATCGTCTTTGTTTTTATTGTTGCATTATTTCTAAATTCTTGTTCAAACAACCCACTGAATGTAGATGTTTCGAAAGTACATGTAAGTCTTACTATTCATCGGCTCGACAAAACAATTGCCAAACTTCAACATGACAGTATTGAACCTCAACTACCAGCATTAATTAAAGAATATGGTTCGTTTGCTGAACTGTATAGCACACAAATTATAAAAGTTGGGTCTATGTATAATGCCGATTACTCTCGTAATTTGAGAACATTTTTGAGATATGAAGTCTTTAACGACATCACCAATCTTATAAATAAACAATTTGGTTCCGATAAACTCTCCTTTGAGCCTGAATTGACTGAAGCTTTTAAACATTATAAATTCTTTTTCCCCGATAAAAATATTCCTAATCTATATACATTCAACGGTGGATTCAATCAATCTATTGTGATAGATAGTGCAATTATAGGAATTGGACTCGATAAATATCTTGGAACCGACTGCTATTTATACAAAAAGCTTGAAATGGATCAATTCAAAAAGAATCTAATGTATCCATCTAAAATTACATCCGATTGTATGTTGGCAATTTCTGAAAGCGAATTTCCATTCAACTTTTCTGACGAAAATTTACTTTCAACAATAATTCACGAAGGAAGAAAAATGTACTTCACCAAAGCAATGGTGCCAAATGAAAATGACACCATTATTTGGGGATTTTCGGCCAAACAAATGAAATTCTGCAACGAAAACGAAAAATTTATGTGGGATTATTTAGTTGATAACAAGCTACTTTTCCAATCGGATTACATGAATATAAAACGTTTTACCGATCAAGGTCCATTCACATCAGCTTTTTCAAAAGAATCGCCAGCTAGAGCGGCTGTTTGGATCGGTTTTCAAATAGTATCGTCATATATGAAACATAATTCAATTACTCTCTCCCATTTGATGCAAGAAAACGACTTTCAAAAAATTATGAATAAGTCGAAATATAATCCTTAGGGAGGATCAAAAAGTTCAATTTTCAAGGCTTGCCGTTATTGTAAAACCGCAGTTTACAATAGTAAATGAGGATTTTACAAAAATAGCAGAACACAGAACCGACCGAAGGGATCTCATTCATTCCAAAACATAGTTTAAAATACTGAATAAAATAGGATTTTTAGAACTCCTGCTTAGTCAATTTCAAGTTTTAAAAATCGACACCCAATTATCAGTAACCAAATCATCCACATTGTACCACCAATCATTCCAGCTTTGCTCCAAACAGGAAACCCAGGAATAACCGTTGCAAACAATTCGCCTTGTGCTAATAAATAGATTAAAGCTGTAACAAATCCAAAAACAATAACCCACAAAGGCATTATTTTCAATTTATAAAAAGCAGATGAAATCATCAATGTCCAAACTATGGTAAATAATTGGCCTAAATGTTCTCCTAATATGACACCTCCATATTGATGAATAGCTTGAAATGTTATTCTACATGCTTGTCGCGTTGCTTCATCATGTGCTAAGACAAAGCTTTTAGCCAGAACTGGCACAACAAACGACCAACGTAGTAATCCAATAACTTGAGTAAATCCAGCAAAAATAGCTAATGTTGTAGCCCAACGAACAAAATACAATTTACCTTCAAGTTTTTGGCCAATTAACACATAAGCTTCTAATATTGGTAAACCAACTAATGCAAACAACCACCAAACAATAATAAGTGTTGTTCCACCATTATAAAACCGAGTTAAAATAATACCTGGTTCTTCACGTAAAATAGTAGGATAATCAAAGATAAAGGTTAATACAGTAAAAGGAATAAACAACAAAATTGTGCCAACAATAAGTAGCAATCCAATGATTTTTTCAGTTCTCATATTCATATTTTTTTTAAAAATTATGAATACAAAAATCATAAAACATAAAGTCTTTTACGAAGACATTTGTCTATTAATGACTATCTAACATTCTTTCTGATTCGACTTAAATGACGAGGAGTTACACCTATTAATGCCGATAAATATTTTAATGAAACTTGTTGTAAAAGTTCAGGTTCTTCTCGTATCAATTTCAGATAGCGATCTTCTGGCTTAAGAGTAATATAATCAAAGCGACTTTCGTCAATGCAAACCAAAAGCTTTTCAAGTACAAGTATATAAAATTCTTTGAATCCATTAATCTGTTCTTGTAAAGCTTTAAAATTTGTTTTAGATATTATCCAAACATCGGAATCAACTAAAGCAACAATATTTTCTTTTGAGGGTTCATTTGCAAAGAAACTTGCAATCGATAGAATAAAGTCATTACGATAAGCAATATAACTTGTAATCGTATTGCCATCAGTATCTATATAAAAATGAAATACTCCTTTCTGAATAAAACCGAAACAATCGCCTAAACATTCTTGTTTTAAGAAGGTATCGCCCTTTTTAAAATGTCTTAATTCGAAACATTTTGATATTTCTAAAACATCGTTGTCCCCAAAGCCATAAGATTTAAATAAAAGTTCTAACTGATTCATATTGAAAGTATAATAACAAGAAACAAAAAAAGCAGGCTTCTATGTTAGAGAACCTGCTTTATAAAGATGAAATAAATCAATTATTTTGTGGCTTTCGATTTCTTATAAAGAACCGAATTTTTCTTTTCAATTTCTATATAGAAATGAGTACTTTTTCTTGATGGATATTTATAGATAGCAAATCCTTCTGGAGTTTTACCTACTTTTTCACCCATAAAATGTTTAGCATCCATTTCTTTTACCTTAGAAACCCAAAAAGCATTAGTTATAGAAGACTCTGTTATGAAATCTTTTGACGTTGAATATGTTAATTTACTTGTAAATTTCAATGGTGAATTTGTTGAATCAAAAGATGCTTGAAGTACATCTGTTGTTTCACGACTATTATCACTTCTTGTTTCAGAAACTGGAGTAATATTATCATCAAATTTGTAAGCATCCCCAGTAACTAAGTGAAAACGTAAAGACATATAAAAACCTTTAGCTTTAACTTCAGTAACTGTTTCTATTTTCTTTTTATCTTTCTCACCCATTTGATACTGAGCCTCATAATCCATACTACTTAAATTACGACCTTCGTGCAAATATGCTTTATACATTTTTGAGTTTGACGCATTTATATTAGCTTCATAAGCATACATTAATTTATCTGTTGCATTTTGCATAAACGATTTGTTCCAATCAATAAAAATTGGAAAATCTTTTTTATTGAAAATACTTATTTGCATAATTCCACGGTTACCCCAAAAATAATAGGTTACTTTTATTGTGTCATTTTCATAATAAAACTTGTCATTAGTCGTTGGTATCTTTGAACTTACTTCATACATCTGAATATACCCACTTGCATTTTTCAAGTCTTGTCCAATTACATTTAGACTAAAGAATCCTGACAATAAAATAAGTACTAACCCCTTATACATTTTCATAAATCTCTTTTTAATAATTTTACATGGGTACTACACCTGAACGTCTACAAATATAGAAAAAAAATATTTCGATATTCAGTCTATCGTTTTTTTTATTTTGTTTTTGCAATTTTCTTTAAAAACAAATGCTATGTTATTGATTGAATACATATTGAACAATGTTAGCCCCCATTTGTAAGGCCTTAATACGAACAGTTTCGGGGTCACTATGCACCGATTGATCTTCCCAACCATCCCCCAAATCGCATTCAAAAGAATAAAAACACACAAGTCGTCCCTTATAAATTAACCCAAATCCTTGTGCGGGTTTTCCGTCATGTTCATGAATTTTGGGCAAACCTTTCGTAAAGTTAAACTTCTGATGATAAATTGGATGCGAATATGGTAATTCAATAAATTCTAGTTCAGGAAATACTTTTTTCATTTCTCGACGAACAAACTCATTTATTCCATAATTATCGTCAATATGTAAAAACCCACCACTCTCTAAATATTTTCGCAAGTTAGACACTTCTTGTGCTGAAAAAACAACATTCCCATGTCCTGTCATATGTATGAATGGATAATTAAAAATATCTGAACTACCTACTTCAATTGTTGCATTATCTTTTTCTATTGATGTTTTTAAATTCTGATTACAATAAACGATTAAATTGGGCAATGATGTTGGATTAGCATACCAATCACCACCCCCATTATATTTCAATAATGCTATTTTTACAGGTGCTGTTGATTGAGCTGAAACTAATAGTGATCCAGAAATAAAACACAAAAAACATATTTTAGAGAATAGTTTATTCTTCAAAGTTTTATTCAGCTTGTCCACATTCTTTTTTTTTGTAAATATATCAATTAGCTTTGATTAATAAAACAAATACTATGACAAGCTACAATGCCAGCAGTTTCCGTACGTAAACGAGTTTCGCCCAATGATACAGCTTGAAATCCTGAATGAATAGCCAATTCTATTTCTTTGGGACTAAAGTCACCTTCAGGACCAATCATTATTAATGTATCAGTTTGAGCTTTACATGCTTGTTTCAACGCAAGTTTTTCGGTCGATTCACAATGAGCTATAAAATTTTGCAATTGTTTCATCTTTTTTAAAACATCCGAGAATTTAGTAAGTTCATGTAATTGTGTTTTATGCAAATTCAACGATTGTTTCATTGCAGAAACAACAATCTTCTCAATTCTTTCGATATTAATAATTCTTCGCTCCGACTTTTCGCATAATAACGGCGTGATAGTTCCAACTCCAATTTCGATTGCCTTTTCAACAAACCATTCGAAACGATCAATATTTTTAGTAGGTGCTATTGCAATATGTACAAAAGGCTCTGGTTTAGCTGTAAATGTTGATTCTATTACTTCAACACGACATTTTTTATGATGAGCATCAATTATTTTTGCTCGAAAAAGACCTCCAACACCATCAACTATTGTAATGATGTCATCATTTCGAAGTCTTAATACCTTAACGCAATGATTCGATTCATTTTCATCAAGCTGAATTTCAACGCTTCCAGAGCATTGAGGAACATAAAAAACATTCATTGCATAAAATTTAAAAAACCGCAGTAAATTTGCGAAAATTTATTTTGAATAAAAAATAATGGGTAATCCAAAACTTTATATCGAAACATACGGCTGTCAAATGAATACCAACGACAGCGAAGTAGTAGCATCTGTTCTTTGCAATAGCGGATTTGAGGTGACTGAAACAATTGAAGAAGCATCGTTAATAATACTAAATACTTGTGCTGTTCGCGATCATGCTGAAAATAAAATTTTTCAACGTTTAATTGTCATTAAAAAGCTAAAAACCACAAATCATGATTTATTGGTTGGTGTAATTGGTTGTATGGCCGAAAGACTTAAAGAACAACTCTTTGAGCGAAATGTAAAAGTTGATATAGTTTGTGGACCCGATTCATATCGCAAAATACCAGAATTAGTTGCAATTGCGGGTAAAAATAATCAAGCAATCAATGTTCATCTTTCCGATTCAGAAACATATTCCGATATTAGTCCAATGCATTTAGGACATAATCGACTTTCTGCATTTATTTCAATTATGCGTGGTTGTGACAATTTCTGTACCTATTGCATTGTTCCTTATACTCGTGGACGTGAACGTAGTCGCGATGCTCAATCAATTATTGAAGAAGCAAAAAATCTTGAAAAGAATGGATTCAAAGAAGTTACTCTACTAGGTCAAAATGTAAATTCATATAATCACGAAGATTTTACTTTCCCTAAATTAATGGAAGCAGTAGCTCAAGCTGTTCCATCGATGAGAGTGCGTTTTACAACCTCACATCCAAAAGATTTAAGCAACGATTTATTAGTGGTAATGGCTGCAAACAACAACATTTGCAAAAACATTCATTTACCTGTTCAGTCTGGTAGCACTAATGTTTTAGAACTGATGAATCGCAAATATACTCGCGAGTGGTATTTAGATAGAATTGCAGCAATTAAACAAATTGTACCAGATGTAACCCTTTCTACCGATATACTCTCAGGCTTTTGCAATGAAACAGAAGAAGATCATCAAGACACATTATCATTGATGAAAACTGTTGGTTTCGACACAGCATTTATGTTTAAATATTCGGTTCGTCCTGGAACTTTGGCCGAAAAACGTTTCGAAGATAATATTCCCGAAGACATAAAACTTCGCCGATTAAACGAAATAATTAACCTCCAAAACGAGCTTTCAAGTTTAAGTAATGAGGCTGATATTGATAAGACTTTTGAAGTTTTAGTTGAAGGTATTTCTAAAAAATCAAAAGAAGAATATTATGGTAGAACGTCACAAAATAAAGTTGTAGTATTCCCTAAAGGCGATGCTAAAATTGGCGATTTTGTTAATGTAAAAATTAAAGGATTTACCTCAGCAACCTTAATGGGTGAGAATATTTAAATAAAATTGCTTAAACAAAAAAATGCGAGCTTAATGTAAAATTGGGCTCGCATTTTTTATTTAAACTTGTATATAATATTCGTTTAATACTGTTCCTTTTCATTAGGGAAGTTCAACGTTTTTACATCATCTACATATTGCTCAACAGAGTCAATAATTTCTGAATATAAGTTATTATAACGACGAAGGAATCGAGGCGAAAAATCATTATTTATACCAAGCATATCGTGAATTACAAGCACTTGACCATCTACACCATTTCCAGCACCAATTCCTATTACAGGAATAGATAAAGCCTCTGAAACTTGTTTAGCCAAATCAGCAGGAATTTTCTCAAGAACTAGGGCAAAACAACCTGATGCTTCAAGTGCTTTTGCATCAGCCAGTAGTTTTTTTGCTTCTTCTTCTTTTCTTGCACGAACAGAATAGGTTCCAAATTTATGTATTGATTGTGGCGTAAGTCCAAGATGCCCCATAACAGGAATTCCAGCAGAAATAATACGTTCTACAGACTCAATAATTTCATTACCGCCTTCCAATTTAACAGCAGCACAAAGTGTTTCTTTCATTATGCGAATAGACGATTGTAAAGCACTCCTTGAATCACCTTGATATGTTCCAAAAGGTAAGTCAACAACGATCAATGATCTTTTTACAGCACGCTGTACCGATTGAGCATGATAAATCATTTGGTCTAAAGTAATTGGCAATGTAGTTGGATGACCTGCCATTACATTTGAGGCCGAGTCACCAACTAAAATAACATCAATACCAGCAGCATCAATAATCTTTGCAAGGGAATAATCGTAAGCCGTAAGCATTGCAATTTTTTCACCACGCATTTTCATTGCTCGTAACACATTCGTTGTTACAACTTTATCGAAAAAAAGAAAGGCGAAGATTTCCTTCGCCTTATTATTATTTGTCTTTAGCTATAATCCAGTTGTCCAGATAAAAGTATGTTAAATTTGTTCCTTCAACATGTTTGTAATACAACTCACCTTCAATTGAAAGATTATCGTTAGTATTAATAATATCAGCTTTTTTGAGTTTTTTGCCTAGATATATAACATAATACTTTTTTGATTTTTTCGAAATAATTGGCATTTTAAACACCAATTTACAATCTGAATAACGAACAGCACAATATTCTGTTTCTTTATTTTTATCATATTCTATTGAAGTACAAGATATTTGATAATATTTTCTTTTATTAGTCTCATCCTCTGCATAAACCCGTAAAGTAGTATCGCATATACCAAAATCACCTATCGAAGGATTATCAGTTGGGGTATAACAAGTTTTAGTTGAAGCATCATCATGCATTATTTTATTTGCATCATATTTTGAAATTCCTGTCCAAATCACATTTCCTTTGAAACGAACAATTTTCCCATCAATCAAATCAAACGAAATTTTTTTATTTTCTAACGTTCTAATATATTTAAATCCATCACCTTCTTTATAGTTACTCATAAATTCACTATTTTTTTGCATATCGGCAAGAGCTTTACTTTTATCATCAAACTCTTTTTGAGCTTCTTTTAAATAGACATTTAAAACGCGAATTTCTTTTTCATCTTTCCCTTTTGCAGTTGCAACATCAACCTCTTTTTGACATTTATTAACTTTAGCTTCCAGTTTTTTTATCTCTGCTTCCATTTTCTCATTTTGAGCAAACAAACTAAAAGCGAATAAACTGAATAAAATAAATAAAACACTTTTTTTCATACTGGTTGAATTATTGAAGCAAAACTTTATTTTAAAAAGTCCTAAACCCATTCTCTATATTTACAAACCCCCACTCTAAGTCGCCAAAAGTAAGATATTTTTATAAATCAACAAAAGATAGAGTCTTTTTTTTCTAGGTATTTGAATCTATTTCAACTCAATACTTCACAATAGGATTAAATCTATTCAGATAGAAGTAAATATCGAAGTAATTACAACATTATAATAATATAAATATTACATTAATTTAAGTTCTAAACAACATAATTTTAAAACAAAAAGAGTAATAAAACTTTATTTTAAAAATTGGAATGGAAAAAAAACATGCTTTTTATTTTTTTTTCCATGTACAGCGACTATTTTTGCTAAAAAAAACATTGATACAAGACTATATTAAATATATACCATACGCTATTATTGGTACTTTCTTTTTGGCTTTAGCCATTCAGCTATTTTATTACCTATTTTTCTACGCTCGAATAGCTTTCCATAAACCAATAAAGCTAACAAATGAAATCGAACCAGTTTCGGTTATTATTTGTGCAAAAAACGAAGCTGAGAATTTAAAAAAGTTCCTTCCATTAGTATTAGAACAAGATTTCCCTAATTTTGAAGTCATTGTTGTAAACGACTGTTCTATGGATGAAACAGAAATGCTTCTTGCACAGATGAAGCAAACCAATCCCAAACTTCGATTTACAACCATTGTAGAAGATGAAAAATTTAAACATGGCAAAAAGCTAGCTGTAACAGTAGGTATAAAATCAGCGAAATATAATAATATAGTTTTTATCGATGCTGATTGTTATCCTGAAACATCGAAATGGCTCTATTCAATGCAACAAGGTTTTGGTTGGGGAAAAGAAATTGTATTAGGTTATGGTGGATATGAAGATGGAAAAGGATTTTTAAACAAATTCATTCGTTTTGATGCTATGTTTGTTGCAATAAACTATTTGAGTTTCGCAAAAGCTCATATTCCGTATATGGGAATTGGACGAAATCTTGCATACAAGAAAACCTTATTCTTTAAAAATAAAGGATTTGCAACCCATTATGAATTGAACTCTGGTGACGATGATCTTTTTGTAAACGAAACATCAAATCCAAAGAATACAATTGTCGTTTTAGATAATGATAGCATAGTTAGAACTTTGCCTAAAAGCAGCTTCAACGACCTATATTTACAGAAGAAAAGACATTTAACAACATCTGATCGATATAAATACAAACATCAGATTCTTTTAACATTAGAACCACTTACACGTTTCTTATATTATCTATTAATTGCACCAGCAATTATTTTTGCAGATGACCCTTTGCGTTGGTATGTTGTCGGTTTTGGTGCATTTCGACTCATTTTACAACTTTTTATTATCAAATTATCGATGATAAAATTAAAAGAGAAAAATTTATTACTATATTCGCCATTACTAGATATACTGTTGCCTTTATTTTATTTGTATATCCATATAGTTAATTTTTTTACAAGCGACAAAAAACAGCATAAATGGAAGTAAATCCTAATTTATCAGATAAAGCCCAAATGGACATTAAGTTCGTAGAAGCGGCTATGAGGGGAGACCAACAAGCTTTCGCCGAACTAATGGACAGATATCGCGATACCATATTCTATATGTTATTGAGAATGGTTAAAAATAAAAGCGATGCAGATGATTTAACTATTGAAGCATTTGGGAAAGCTTTCAAAAATATCCATCAATATACTCCAAACTTTGCATTTAGTACTTGGTTATTTAAAATTGCCTCAAATAATTGTATTGACTTTCTACGTAAAAAGAAAACCAATACAATTTCAATTGAATTACAATCGGACGATTCAAGCAAAGATACTCAAATGTCGATAGCGGCAAATGTTCTTGATCCAGAAGAGGATTTAATAAAACAACAAGAAGCTAAGTTAATGCGAAACATCGTAGAAAAACTTAAACCTCGTTATAGAGAATTGGTTCGTTTACGTTATTTCAATGAATATTCATACGAAGAAATTTCAGCTGAAATGAACATCCCAATTGGAACAGTTAAAGCTCAATTATTCCGTGCACGCGAACTTCTCAACAATATCCTTAAAACGACGAAAGACGCAGTATAATGGAAGAAATTTTAAATTATTTTCCCGACTTAAATAGTCATCAAAAAGAGCAACTTGTTGCTCTTTTCCCTTTATATAAAGAATGGAATGATAAAGTTAATCTTATCTCTCGCAAAGATTTTGAGAATCTTTATGAAAGACATATACTCCATTCTTTAGCAATAGCTAAATTCATTCAATTCAATAAAGACACTAGAATTTTAGATGTGGGTACTGGAGGTGGATTTCCTGGCATTCCTTTAGCAATAATATTTCCACACGTTAAATTTCATTTAGTTGATTCTATAGGCAAAAAAATAACCGTAGTGCAAGATGTAATTAAGCGTTTAGATTTACAAAATGCAACTTGCCAACAAATACGCTGCGAAGAGTTAAAAGAAAAATATGATTTTATTGTTTCTAGAGCAGTAACATCATTCCCTGAATTTGTAAATTTCACTAAAGATTTAATAAAACAACAACAAGCTAATTCCATTAAAAATGGAATTATTTATTTAAAAGGAGGAGAAATAACTGAAGAAATAACACCCTTTAAAAAGAAAATACAGGTAATAGAACTAAGTAATTATTTTGAAAATGAGTTCTTTACAACAAAAAAAATAATTTATTTACCATTTTATTGATTTTTGTATAATTACATTGTTATTTTCAAAAAATTATTACCTTTGCAATCCCAAAGAAATGGTATTTTATAAAGAATTAAAAAGATATTTGAAATGAAAAGGACTTATCAACCATCGAATAGAAAAAGAAGAAACAAACACGGTTTCAAGAAAAGAATGTCTTCAATTGAAGGACGCGATATTCTTAAAAGAAGAAGAGCGAAAGGAAGAAAAAAATTGACCGTTTCTGACGAAATGTACAAGAAATAATCCTTTCTTACTAAGATATATTCAGAGCATATCCTTTATTGGGTATGCTCTTTTTTTGTTTGAAGTAAGTTGAAGAATAGTTTACTCTTTAAACACCATTATTATCTATAATCCGATTTCAAACAATACAACATGTCTCTCGTAAATCTTAATGGCGTAATTGGGCTATAAAACCTATAACTACACATTCTTCATTTAGAATAAAGCACAAAAAAAGGTCTACTAAAAAAATAGTAGACCTTTTTATATTCTAAATAGCTTCTTATTTATGAGCTAATTTCTCAACCTTTTGTTCGTGATTATCACATACACGACCAGATGGGTCATCGTTATTTTGCCATTTAGGTATCCATTTAAGTACCGTTTTAATAGCAGTGTCTTGTGGATAATGTTTCTCGAAAATACTACGATAGAAGAACGCTTCTTTTGTCGTTGGTGTATTGTGTGGGAAACGAGTTGCTGCTGTTGCAAAATCAGCATCAGAAACCTGTGAATTAGTATAAGCAATCAAACTATCAATCCAATTGTAACCTACTCCATCACTAAATTGTTCTTTTTGACGCCAAAGAATTTCATCTGGTAAATAAGGATTTACTTTATCATCAAATGCTGCTCTTAATATATGTTTTTCAGACTTTCCTATTGAACGATTTGGACGTTTATCTTCAGGAAGTATATTCATTACCAAATCAAGGAAATTTCTATCTAAAAATGGCACACGAGCTTCTAATCCAAATGCCATAGTAGATTTATCTGCTCTTAAACAATCGGCTGTAGAAAGACGTTGTACGCGACTAATTGTTTCTTTTTGAAATTCTTCAGTACTTGGAGCATTGTGGAAATACAAATAACCTCCAAATATTTCGTCAGCACCTTCACCAGAAAGTACCATTTTAATACCTGTACTTTTGATATAACGACTCAAGAAGTACATTGGAGTACTTGCTCTAATAGTTGTAACATCATAACTTTCGATGTGCCAAATAATATTCTCAAGTTCTTTAATTCCTTCTTCAACACTAAATACAACTTGGTGGTGTGTTGTACCAATAAAATCAGCTACTTTTTTAGCAAATTGCAAATCTGGAGCATCTGCCGATACACCGACTGAAAAAGAATGTAATTCATTATTACCTAATATTCTTTTTGTAATACTAGAAATCAAACTTGAATCTAATCCACCTGATAGTAATACACCAAATGGAACGTCACTCATTAAACGAATTTTAACAGACTCCGTTAATGCTTCATTTAATACGTTTAAATCAACTGGGTTTACAGCATTTTTATAATCCTCATATGATGGATTGTAGTATTTAACAAATCCTGTTTTTTGAGTATAATAATGTCCTGGAGGGAAAGCAACCATTGTTTCACACTGATCGGTAATTGATTTCATTTCAGAAGAAAAATACAATTTACCTTCTTTGTCTGAACCATAATATAATGGTTTAACACCAATTGGATCACGACCTACAATAAAATCATCACCATTAAGAACGATGAACGAAAATATACCTCTTAGTTTGTTACAAAAATCGTAACCGAACTCTTCATATAGATGAACAATAACTTCACTATCGCAAGTTGTATGGAATTTATGATTCTTTAATATTCCATCACGCAAATCTTGATGATTATATATCTCACCATTATGCACAACATAAGCCTCGTCTGTTCCTTTAATTGGTTGTTTACCTGTTGTTAAGTCCATTATCATGAGTCTCTCATGACAAATTATCGAACCGTTTGGTGCCTGATAGTAATCTCTCTCGTCAGGTCCACGATGTGTCATTCGTTTCGATAATTCTAAAGCCTTTTGTTTATCAGCTTTACCTATAATTCCAAAAATCCCACACATAAAATGTTTGTATTAAAATTAAATTCCGAGCAAAAATAACATATATTAATTAAAGATACAAGGAAATATTATAATTTTAACACAAAATCAAACATTCACTTATAGTTTTTCGTCTTTTACATGTATTAAGATTATGATTTAAAATTAAAAACGGCTTATTCTATACATTTAATCACTTTTTCAATTAAAATCATTTTAGATTTAAAGTTGATTTTTTGAGATTTTCGAATCATTTTTCCTAAGAAAAACACAGATAAAAAAACATTATTTTGAATATCCATGTCCAAATCTCCAACCATATCCCCATCTCCAAGGTAATGGCAAATATGCAGTCCCAAATATCCGAATAGCTCGATACATTTTTTTTGCTTTTTTAGGATATCCCATTTGACAAACACAATAATATAAAGCACTGTCAGCTAAAAGCCTATCGTGTTTTGTGCCTCCTTTCCAATATGCAGTATCGTGAGTAATACAACAATCTTTCCAGATGTTTGGATCTTTTTTAGTTCCTTCTGGATAGCAAGAACAATAATCGGTTGTGAATGGTTTTATATTTTTTGTAGACGAACAACTGCAAAAAAACATTGATAATAAAATCGAATAAACAAAGTATTTCAATCTATTATAAAATGACCATTGTTGCTCCAAATTTATATTTCTGAAATGATGCATCTTGAAATTGCAATTTTGAATATTTAGTTTCGAGAATACTTTTAATTTTAAGTTTCAACACTCCATTCCCCACTCCATGAATA
>Ga0302286_10002084_pt1 | contig 14171 bp, 6 predicted proteins | sample III_Fen_E2_3_FD_198765 | JGI IMG/M metagenome (GOLD analysis project Ga0302286, IMG submission 198765) | Peat permafrost microbial communities from Stordalen Mire near Abisko, Sweden - III_Fen_E2_3 | ecosystem: Environmental > Terrestrial > Soil > Wetlands > Permafrost | place: Sweden: Abisko...
ATATAAAGAAGTATGCCCACTACCATTTCCCTCTAAAAGTAGCGGATTTTTATTTCAGCATAAAGAAATTCATCCCGGAAAACATGATTATGTTGCATACAGTATTAACTGGTTTTCAAGACCATCGGAATATAGCAACTACCAACAAACAAACGAAACAATTTTCCCGAAACGGAACACCCTGTTACCGCCCATAAATATTAAAGCACAGTTAATTCAGGAAGAAGACCCCAGATTTTTGACAACGAATACTGAACAAGATATATTAAAAGCATTTTCGGGTTCTGTAGACAAAACATTGATAAGATTGACGTTTGATTATTCACAGGCTCATGACAGTACTTATGAATATGGCGATAAAATAGAGTTCTTTTTCAGAACCGATGCTCCTGCAAGCGTAGCGGGTCAAATTGCAAGAGTTGACTTAAAGTATAACGGAGACGAAACTTTAAGTGCAATTCATACCGAAATATACACATATGTGGATATTTACAAAAAGAATGTGTCTTTCAATCCGCAAGTGAGTATTCAAGATGCCGATAGATATATAGGAGGAGCATTTAGCATAAAAAATAAAACCTTTGTAATAGAAGATGTTTTACAACCGACAATCTCTACTGAAGGAGCAACATTTATAGTTCGGAATATTGAAATCAACACTATTTCAAATACAAACGCCGATACATTAGCAACGCCAGAGTATGAAACTGTCCACTCATTTGAAAATCCGTCATTATATGTAAAAGAAGCATTTACAGCCATTGAGAATATGTCAAACCCTGCTAACTGGAAAATAGGTTCAGGGGCTGCTAATCCTTTGACGTGTGTAGTGCAAATTCCGGGGTCGGACTGGGAAGTAAGAGATGAAAAAGTCGTTCCCAATGTTTGGAACAATACAACAGAAGAAAATGTGCCTGGCAGTATTTTATCCGATGACTTTTACACTCAAAAAGTACGAGGTGTTTGGGATACTGCTACTATTATTCAAAAACCACAATTAGTACCAAATGCCAACAATCCGGAAGAACCATTATCTGAAAATATTGGAGTGTATGAAATTACATTTGATTTGAAAGAATTTTCCGAACATCCACAAAGTAAGCAAAGTAATCCGGTATTTTGGAATAAAGGTATTATTCGTATTAATACAAGTGGAGACCCTTATGGCGTAAAGAAATCTTTGGAAGTTTTGAATATCTTAAGTACGGGAACAGAAAAAATAAAGCTTCTGGTTTATGATTCCGAATATATAAAACCAACAAGTTCCGGACTACCACAGGCGACTAATATACCCGAAGGGAATGGTATAACTGTTAATTATTATCCGGGATACAAAGTTTATTTGTATGCTGATAGTGCAAATGGTTTAACAGAAACAAACATTCTTCCTGCGAAAGACACGAAATCAAAGGTTACATATATCGGTGCACGAACTATTGATACTTCTTATGGATTTGCATCAAAAGTGTCAATACCTAATACCATTATCGCATTAGAAATTGTTGAGCCATTAGCACCTGAAAAACCGCAAGGGGGACTTTTTGCAACTCGCCCCGATTTTTACAATAAGGCGACATACAGTTTCAGAATGAAATTTAAACATGAACCCTATGCTGTCGCCTTTTATAGAGCAAGTGAGCGGATGATTTTAGAAGCTTTATATGAAACGCAAACGATAAAGACTATATTAAACGACCTTGCTGCTCTTGGTGATGATGCATTTTTTACTTCAAGATGGCAAAGTCTGGTAGCTTTTGAATATGATGCTTCGGGTGATTTTAAAACGTTCCCCAGTGATACAGGTTACAAGTTTCCAACTCCCGATAAACAAAAAGATTTGTACGGAAGAGATTTATTTGTTGACCCGACAAAAAAACCATTCGATTATGATGATGACATAAAAGCAGCTATTTATAATGCTTTCTTGCCATTAACAGAACAACCATTACTGTATAAATTTATAAAAACGGATTCGGCGTACGTTCCGACAAATAAAAAACAAACAATTCGTGATGCAGCTGGTGATTTATTAGATTCCGCCGATTCAGAATTTGACCAAGCACCTATGGCTAAAGTTACGGGAGGCAGTGATTACGAAATGCTATTTACCGACTTTACTTTGGACGGGTCATCAAATAACTTTTATTTCTATTGCGGAATAGAGTTAAGTAATAGGATGCAGTTTAGCGATTATGGTTCAATACTTGGGCCGATTCAATTGGTAAATACTTCAGCACCCGAATCGCCTAAAGTCAAAAAGGTTACAACTCAAATTTTGGATGAGATAAATGGTGTGCCTACGGCTGTAATTATCGACGTATCAAATTTTCTCCCATATCAAAAAATCACTAAATTTAACCTCTACCGTTCTATTGTTGCAAATGATGCCATATCAGTAAGAAATATGACATTAGTGAAGGAGCTTGACTTGGAAACCGATGGACTATTAGATACAGATACAATTAGCATTATAGATGATTTTGCCAATGATACATTCCTCCCTTATGGAGAGCCTCTTTTCTACAGAGTTGTTGCATTGCGTAAAATAAAATATGCTGATAGAGATAGTAATATAGTTACTGATTATGTTCCCTCTCAACCATCTAAAACTGCATTAGCAAGTATTATCGACACAATAAATCCGGTTGCACCTGTACTTACGTTTAGTTCAGATGCACTTGATGAAACGACTAAAACACTGCAACATTGCAAATTGTCGTGGGATAAGGTTACACATAATGCAACATATTATGTGTATAAAATGAGTGCATCTGGCAATTGGAACTTGTTAGATTCATTCAAAAACAATTTAAACCATGTCGAATATTTGATTAAAGACCCATTGTTAAAGAAAGATGAAGATGGCTTTGATATTTATCACAGATTTAAAGTTGATGTTGAAAATTCATCAGGTATGTTTAATGCAATAGAAAATGCAATAACTGTTTAATAGAAAATTATAAATACATAAAGATATGGAAGATAGCAAAATTACGGGTCTCCCCCAAGCAAGCAGCGTACAAGGAACGGATTTACTAGCAATAGTAAATGAAAATGAAACACGTAAAATTTCAGTTAGTGATTTATTCATGCAAGGTAGTGGTTTAACCGGGGCTATTACATTACAAGGCTCATGGGATGCCAGTACCAACACTCCTGATATTTCGACAACAACTCAAATAGGGAGTGCTTGGAGGGTTACAACTGCCGGAACAACAAATTTAGCTGGTATTAGTGATTGGAAAGTTGGTGATTTGGCAGTTAAAACAGCCACTGACTGGATGAAAATTGATAACAGTGATGTAAGTGCCGTTTGGGGTAATATTGAAGGCGATATTTTGCAACAAACCGATTTACAAAATGCCTTACATAACAAAGCGAATAAAGTTACTGTTGATACAAATGGGATAACCCAATTGATGATATTAAAATCAGACAGTGCAGGAAACGTTGAAGGAAGTGGAATTTATATAGCTAAAGATGTTGCCGAATTTAAGACTATTACTCAATATGCCACAGAAGAAAATGTTATAGTTCTACTTGCAAACGATATCTCATTTGGCTATTATAATCAAGGATTCATTGTTAATTCAGGAATAAGAATCCTAACTGTTTTGGGTAATAAGATAATACAAACATATACTGATTTCAATATTACCAGCGAAGGCAACTTGACAATTAACTTTCTTTCTCCTCTCGAAGGAGGGTCTGGAAGTTCATTAGTTATTAAGGACTTAAGTTCATCAGGCATTACTATTAGAATATTAAGTATGAGTGCCGGAGGAACTTTAAAATTTACTGGAAATGGAACCGTTTATTTGCAATATTGGGCAGCTCCTCAAGGTATTGAGTCAGCCTCTACAGCAACCATTCATGTAACGGATTGGTATTATGCCGGAAGTTTGAGTCAAGATAAAATTTTACAGTTAGCTAATAATTTATCCGATTTAACCTCAAGACAAACGGCATTAAACAATATTACGGATGTTGCAAATGCTGTTAACGAATATGTATTAACCAAAGACGGTTCTAGTGGAAATGCGATTTGGAAACCAGTTCTAGGAAATGTTAGTTCTGTAAACACTAAAACCGGTGATGTTATATTAACTCAAGATGACATTACGGATGGAACAACATATAAACAATATAGTTCTGTAGAACAAACTAAATTAGCCGGAATAGAAGCCGGAGCTCAAGAGAATAAAATTGAGAAAATTAAAGTGAATGGTACAGAATTGCCAATCGCTAGTAAGGAAGTAGATATTACAATTCCGGTTTCGGCAAGCGATATAGGTGCAGTCCCTGTGTCTGCTGTCGGTGTTGCAGGAGGTATTGCTGAATTAGATGAAAATGGACACGTTTTGAGTTCTCAATTGCCTAGTTTTGTTGATGATGTTTTAGAATATGCAACGTTAGGTGAATTCCCTCAAGTAGGAGAAAGTTCCAAAATCTATATTGCAATGGATTCAAATGTAACCTACAGATGGAGTGGCTCAACTTATAGTGAAATTTCACCAAGCATTGCATTGGGAGAAACCTCTACAACAGCCTATCGTGGTGATAAAGGCAAAACAGCTTATGACCATTCTCAAATTTCTGGAGCTAATCCACATAATACTACCATTGACCAAGTAATCGAAGCTTCTGGAAGCGGGATTAACTGTTCAAGACCTATAATAGGTAATAGTGGAATGTTTTTTCAAGTCACTGGTGCAAATTACTATGCGAAGTTAGGTGCAGGTAGTGTTGATATCATGACTGGGAGCGACAGGCTTTGGCTCTGTCCAACAAACTCCAGTATAAAAAATTTAGATTTAGCTGGAACAAAAATTACAGGTTTGCATAATGGCGAAGATTCTTCCGATGCAATAAATAAATCACAATTAGATGCAGGTTTATCGTCAATAAATTCAAATGTTGGTAATTTACAAACTAATGTAACTGATATTCAATCTACATTAGGCAGTTTACAGACCAATGTAAATAATAAAGCAAATTTGGTTTCTTCTCCAAGTCAAGGAGATATTCTCACAACTGCTTCTAATGGTCAACCAACAGATAGTGGGAAAAAATTCAACGATAATGGTACTTCATCTAATGATATTTGGTCGGCAGAAAAGATAGCAACTGCTATAAATTCAGGAATTAGTGCCAATGATGCAATGGTTTATAAAGGAGTTATTAATGCATCGACAAATCCAAACTATCCGGCTGCCGATGCGGGACATTTTTATAAAATTAGTGCAGCAGGTAAAATTGGAGGAACAAGTGGATTAACTGTCGAAAGCGGCGATAGTCTCCTCTGTACAGTGGATAATACGACAAGCGGAAACCATGCAACCGTTGGAGCAAATTGGAATATTATTCAAGCAAATATTGACGGAGCTATAGTTTCGTCTGACACTTCGTCGGTTGCCGATAATCTGGTTACAGAAGCTGGTACAACAGGGAAAACCATAAAAGATAGCGGTATTTCTAAATCGTCCGTACAAACAGCTATTACAAATTCACACACGCATTCTAACAAAACAACATTAGATGCAATTAATCAAGGGGTAGCAACTACAGACTCTCCAACATTTGCAGGACTTACAGATTCAGGATTAACAGCAAGCCAAATTGTGCAAACAGATGCTAATAAGAAACTTCAATCTGTTGCACCTGCAAATGCTTACAATCAGGCATTTGAAACAAATACTGCGAATATCAAAATGGATGGAACTGTTTCTGTCGGTTCGTCTAATAATATTCCTAGAGCAGACCATGTTCACCCATCTGATACCACAAAAGTTAGCAAAGCTCAAAATGGTAGCGATTTTGCAGATAGACAAACGACAATCAATAACCTTACTAATGCTACTTCTGCTCAAAATTATCAAGTACTTAAGGCTATTTCAAATGTTGCACAATTTGTAGATAATAAAGTTCCAATTGCAAGTTTTTCAGTCGTAAGTGGAAAACAATGCTGGAACCAAGATTATTTATGGAGCGGTTCTACGTATCAGGAAAGTATAAAAAGTGGAAATGATAATGGTTGGAATAATTCGGCAACCGGAGTATATGCAAATCCTGAAATAGTTCCGTTAAATGCTACGATTAAAGAAATCACTTTGCGGTTGAGTAGAGCTTGTGTAAATGCATCCTCAGTAGCATCAACCGTTAACTTGAATCTTAATTTGGTAAAAATGAAATCGGATGGATATCTAAGTAAAACAGCTATTATAATTCCTATTACCACAACAGCTAATATAATGATTAATAATTCAATGGGAAATACTTTTGCTGACTTAAATATTACATTAACGGGCTTAAGTATCAGTGTCGCAAAAGGAGATTTACTAGCAATGCAATTTAATGGTCAAATTGGTGGAAATAATAATATTTCGGCAATGGATGGAGTAAAAATCAGCATAGCAGGAGTAGTTACTGAGTAATATTTTATAAACGTATAAATCTAATAATTATGAAAAAACATGGATTCATCTTCGTTTTTCTCCTAACAGCAATAACTCTATTAGGACAGCCTAAAATCATATCCTTTTCGCCTCTTTCGGGGCAAACGGGTTCAACGGTTACGATAAAAGGAACTGGTTTTAACAAAACTATTTCAAATAATATCGTGTTTTTCGGTGCAGCAAAGGCAACCGTTACCGGAGTTAAAGATACATCTTTGACGGTTACTGTTCCTTCAGGTACAACTTATGAGAATATTTCGGTAACAGATATATCAACAGGTCTTACCAGCTATACGGCAATGCCATTTGATGTAACCTTTTGTGGAGACCAGACAATGTCGAACTTAAGTTTTTCTAATAAATACGATATAAAAACCAGCGATAAGTTAAATTCTGTAAAGATTGCTGATTTTGATGGAGATGGAAAATCAGATGTTATCACCGTTGGTTACGGGTCAGTTATTGTATATAAAAATGAAAGCACATTTGATTCCGTTATATTAACGAAAGTTATTAGTTATACTTTATATAGTTCTTCTTTTGTTGCATTAGGCGATTTTAATGGTGATGGCAAACTTGATTTTGCTGTATTAAGTCAAAATGGCAATTATGTTTCAGTATACAGAAATACTAGTTCAACTGGCTCTATTTCATTTCAAAAAGCAGGCGATTTTAATACAGGAAATCGACCTACCTGTATAGCAGTTGGAGACCTTAATAAAGATGGTAAACCGGAACTTGTCATAGCTTGCTCAAATTCAGATTCTGTTTCAATTTTCAAGAATACTAGTTCGGGAGGTGCAATTTCGTTTGCTACAAGAGAAAATTTAAAAGGTGGAAACTCTCCGATGTATGTCGTTATCTGCGATTTTAACAGAGACACCTTACCTGATATTGCCGTAACAAATTTTACCGCTTCAGCATCATCGTCTTCATTAACCGTTTTTAAAAACACTTGTACCAATAATACCATTTCGTTTGCATCAGCTTCTTATATTAGTGGAGGCTTATATCCTTCAAACATTGGTCTTGGTGATTTTGATGGAGATGGGAAAACAGATATGGCTATCTCAAATTACCAGTCAGATAAAGTTACTTTAAATCCCAATTGGTCGTCATCATCAACAATAGACTTTTATACAAACACCTACAGTTTCAATGTAGCAACAGCTCCTGCCAATATTACGGTAAACGACTTTAATGGAGATGGGAAACCTGATTTTGCTGTTGATAGCAGAAACAACTTTTCATTGTCTGTTTTACAAAATACAAGCTACTATGACACCGCACATTATACCTTAAAGACGGTATTTAATCCATATTTTGATTTAGAAACGTCGTATTCTCCTTATGGAATTACAAGTGGAGACTTAAACGGAGATGGTAAACCAGAGATTGTTTCGGCAAATGAAGACTCTACATTATCTGTTTTTTATAATGTTGGAACAGGAGTTATGATTTTAGTTTCTGCATCTTCAGATTCTATTGTAGCAGGTTCAATCGTTGATATTAGTGCAGAATTGGAAGATGGCTCAACCGATATTGCATTTAACTGGAGTACGGGAGAGACAACAAGTGTCATTTCGGTATCGCCACTCAGTACTACAACTTATACCGTTACAGGAACAAATTTGAATGGTTGTCAGGGAATTTCGGAATTAACTATAAAAGTTGCACCAACAAAGCCTGTTACACCGACCATACAACAGCTTGCAGGAGCATTACATTCAACCTCATCAACAGGAAATCAATGGTATGATGTCAATGGTGTAATTCAGGGAGCTACCAATCAGAATTTTACCCCAACTCTAAACGGCACATATTATGTCATTGTAACTATTAATGGAATGGCGTCGGAAAAATCAAATACCATAAACATTACAAGTATAGGAACCAGTGCAATAGAAATTGATGGTTGTAGTATTTCGCTTTATCCTGTTCCGGTAAAAGATAAATTGACTATCAGAACTACAAACGGATGTAAGATAGAGAACCTTCAGATAATTTCAGAATCGGGAACAGTAGTTTATATCAATTCAAAGCCATCACTCCCTATCACAGAAATAGCGTTAGGCAATTTTCCGGGAGGTACTTATTTTATTCAATTGACAATTGACGGTAAATCTTATTCGGGAACTATTGTAAAAGAATAGCTTTGTTCATATTAAAAGATAATATAAATATTAAATTCATTTTTTTATAGATCATAATAAACTGACAGACCAATCAACATCAGGGTTTTCGTATGGTGTTGATTCATTAAATACTTCTATTTACAATGTTACATCACAATTTCAATTAAATGAAATTGCTAAAGCATTTGCTTGTCAAGACAGTTTTATGATTGTTCAGCAATCTGATGTTGATGAAACTTTAGTGAACATTATATTAAAGCCAATTGAGGAATTAAAAATTCCATTTAATTCAGTTCAATATTTTGTTTATCGAGGTATAGCTAAAAATAGTTTCTTTAACGGAAATGCTATTAAACCTGAAACTGATGCCGATAAATCAGAGTTGCTGGTAAGAGTATGGAAAGAATTTAATGATTTTAAAACTAATCATCCCAAAGTAAGTGTAGAACAGTTAAAACCACAAGATTTAGGTTATGACAATTCTTTGACAACAACACTTGATATAGAACATGTTTATGACTATTCACAACCTAATATTCGACCGATTTATGTAAAAGAAGGAGAATGGATTGGTAATTTTGCTTTTCAAAACAGTAGCAGTAGCCCAATAAAAATCGGATTTGAAATAATTCAAGAAGCAAATATTCTTAATGTTGATTTACAATTTCTAAGAGCGGGAAAATATAGTATTGATGTTTCAGAGTTAACTGGTCTTGAGTTACGGGCAAAAAGAGAACAAATATTGTCGTTTGTAGATTCTGTTGCATTTTTTGGACTTCATTACGAAGTTGGAGTTTCGATATCAACTTTTGACGGAACAAATAAATCAACAATAAAGAAAAAAGCAAATGAACTTTATCCTTTATTACTTGAAAAATTTGCCACAAAAAACCGAATCTATCTTGACATACGAAGCGAACATGGTTATTCTTATAATTTTTATCAAAATTATAATGATGGTTCAGGAAACAATATTAAAATTGGAAACAGCTCAACATCTCCAACCGAACAAAATTATTCAACAAACGACTGGCCTATTGTAAGCATTGATTCCCCAATTTTCACAACAGAGAACAATAATGATGTAAAAATACAACTTCGCATTGATGATAATATTAAACCTATTCTTTTCCTCCAAAACACAGACCTTTTGGGGAATAAGAACAACTCAAGATTTATTGATGAAAAGAGTATTTTAAATGGGACAGACGTTAATTGGAGCAAAGAATTAAGTTTTTATTTCCCAAATACTGGAACTGGTGCAAGTAAAGACAATCTTGCGTATTATATAAAACTGCACTATTTCAGACAGGAATATAATCCTGCTTCGCCAAATACTGTTTTGAAAAACGAGAAATATTTTAATAACTTATTTGGGTGTTTATCTTCAAAAATATTTGACTCCTCAAATATTTTTGGATGGATTCCATTCAATGAATTCATTCATACTTCAGGTAATTTGCCTCAAGAAATAAATTATTTTGGCAATATAGGTACATCTGGGTGTTATTTTGATTCTGATAGTGTCGTGTTTTATATTGAAAGCATATTTCAATATAAATCGACAAAAGAACCATATCCACTCTTAACCGCAAGTATTGTTTTTGATAATCCTTTTTTCAAAAGTATTAAAGCAAATAGCTTAGTAGTTAATTATGATTTATACATTGAACCTAATTCAAATAATGAAATTACAGCTATTAATATTGACAAATATGAAAGCTTACCTTATAACAAAGGAAATTTATTTTTTATTATTCTTAAGAAAGATGAATATGATGAATTAAATGGTTTAACTGGATTTTCTTCTGTGCCTGATTTGAAAAGATATATTTCATTTGATCAAATTACAGATAATCCTTCTGTTGATTATCTTACTGATTTAAATGGCAATAAATTTTATAAATATAAACTTAAAGTATCGGGAATTGATGCATTGGGAATTTATCATGAAGAATATCCAGAAAATGGTTTAATTGCATATAGTGGAGATGGTCTTGCATTTGCCAGTATGGGAGCAGTTCAAACAAAAATCACTAAAAGTACAGCATGGTCACATCAACAATTATGGAATGATATTGTAATAAATCAAAACCATATTAAAAATTTTGGTTCCGACTATTTTTCAGGAATGAAATATAAAGATGGATTGACATTTAGAATAAAATCAATCCTTGAAAAACGGTTAAAGGACTCTCAAATAAGGCATTTAAAAATTGATTGTGCTGACTTATGCTTATCCGCATTAATTGAATATGCATCTTTCTATGGTCTACCCCTTTTATTCAAAGATTATCGGGATCAAACATCGAACAGAGTATTAAATAGTAAAAACACACAGTATAATTCTAAGGATAGTTTTGATTTAGCAGTAAGAAAAACATATGGTGCAGCATCTTTATTTTCATCCCAAAATTTCTTTTTAGAAGATGTAAATTGGAAAAATATACGATGTTCTGATTTATTGTGTTGGAAATATATATTACCACTCTGGGAGGATGAATCTAAAAGAAGTTGGCACGCAAGTACAATATCTGAATTAACAAACGATAAAATAATTACTATACAGGGAAGTTTGGATAATGGTGCAGCTACTTATATTGAACAAAGGCAATATGATAGAGATTCTGATAATGGTGAAATTAATTTGGATTTAACACTTAGTGTCATAATAGATGAAGTAAAAGCAAAACGATGGAAATTTAGCGTTTTTGATAATGCGTAAATTAATATTGATTATGCAATTGATTTGCGTAATTGCTACATTTACAAATGTAGGTTACCTTATGTATATAAGTTCGTTTATACGAATAAATCCCTTAGAATATTTATCGTTTATTGCTTCAAACTTTCAAAATAAAGTGTTTGATTATTCCCTTTATATAGGTTTGATTTCATTTTTTATGTCTTTAATCTTATTCCATTTTTACAAGAAAAAATGGAATATTAAATATCGTTTACTTATTCTTCCTACGATTATATTGCTATTTTATTTTATTTATGTCTCTTTTTTCTTGACAGAAAAATATTTTAATTCATCAGCAAAACTAAAAAGAGCGTGGGAAAATAATGATAGTGTTTATGTTAAAGAATACATTTCAAATTTATATAATTATGATGTAGAGGAAATGACAGCAAAAACATATTATGTTTTATCTGAATATACTAATTTTGGATATGGAATGTTATTTTATACCGATAATGGATGGAATAATGTTTCCTTAAAAGAAAGGGAAATCTTGAAATACAATATATACACTATTTGGAATGAATATTCCAAATCTAATTTATTCATGAAAAAAGATTGTAAAGTAAATTTTCATGATTTCTTTTGGTCTGATAAAAAAATCACAAACTCTGAAGTATTTAAAATACATCAAATACTAAACCAAATTGCAGATTCGTGCAATCATCAATTCCCAAAATGAACGTGATAGATATATTACACCGATTGTACAATCTCATTATTAATCATTTTAACAATTTCTTCCAGTTGTAATTCTTCAAAATATTTGCGAACGTATATCAAATCTTCTTTTACATTTTGAGGAGAGCCGTACAAAGGGTTTCTGAGCTTTTTATAAATATTACTTTCATTTTTACTCGTAAGAAACTCTATAAACCTTGAAATTACTGTTAGGTCTATATCCTTAACTTGACAATATTTCATTAGATAATGTATCGCTAAAACCTGACGGCGAATTGTATATTCGTCTTTCTTTTTTTTATCTTTTTTGTCTAAAACAGCTTCTTCTGTGCTTGCAATATTTAACGTTTCAGTCGGCAGTGCAAACTTCAGTTTTTCACTTTCAAGAAAATAGAAGAAATTTTTATACGTTTGATATTGTGCAAATTCCCATACCATATCTTTGTCAGAATATTTCTCAAATATCTCAGTCTTACGCTTTTGTTTTACGTTTTCTTCAAGTACTTCTTCTCCTGCTTCGTTAATTGTAATAACACCTTCGCTTGTGTATATTATTGGATTTTGATATTTCTTCCTGAATTTTCTAATTGATGTTACAATAGAAATACCGAGTCGGTAATCATCTTCAATATGTTCAATTAATTCCTTGTATTCATCATTCCATTCATATCGCAATTCAGTAGTGGACTTCATTCGTTTTTCAAATTGGGCAATAGCATACAACTTATCGTTTGCTTCCTTTATTCGCTTATCATAAGCATTTTGCAAACGGTTATATAGTCTTTTCATTTGTTGTTGCATCAATGTATCAAGATTCTGTTCCATCGGTATTATTTTTATAAGGTTATACTTCTTCTTTTATTTATAAAACGGGTAATTTCAATATTTCTTTGCGTTTCTTTTCATCAATAATCTTGGCATAAATTTCGGTTGTAGAAATATCGGTATGACCTAACAATTTACTCACCGTATAAATGTCTATACCACTTGTCAAACATATTGTTGCAAAAGTATGTCTTCCTACGTGAAAATGGATATCTTTTTTCAATCCTGCTTTTGCTGCCCATAGCTTCAGAAGATTTCGTCCATTTCTTTCCGATGGTAACTTCTCAAATATTTTGCCCGATAGATTTGTTTCCTTTTTCAATTCTTCCAAAACCTTGCAGGCTGAACCAGTTAGCGGGACTCGCAATAATTTACCCGATTCCTTTTGATTTTTTACTGGTCTGATTTGCATAATGTATTCCATTGTCCCATCTTCGGTTTGTTCTTCAATAATATTGTCCCATCGAAGTTCCTGTAAATCGGAAATACGAAGTCCAGTAAAACAGGAATACAGAAAAGCCCAACGTAAGTGTGGATGTGAATCAAAAGGCGTTTTGACTAATGTCTTTACTTCTTCACTATCTAAAGTTATTCGCTCAGCTTCTTGCAAGGTGGGTAACTTAAATTTCTCAAATGGATTGCGAGTAATTAAATCTTCTCTGAATGCATCATTTAATCGTGCTTTAAGCGTTTTTAAATAACTAAATGAACCATTCTGAGACACATGTGTTATTAGGTATTCGTTAAATTCAGCTAGCCATTCAGCCGTTACATCACTAAATAATACAGGACTTCCACAAGTGAAATTCTTTAGATGAAAAAGAAGAGTTCGTAATCCGCTATCATGATTTTTGTAATACGTTTCATCCAAATAATCAATTAGCGATTTATGCGTTGCCTTTTGCCGAGGTTTTACTCCACGTATTTCGCCAACAAGTTCCAATTCTCGTTTCGAACGTATATCTTCTACAAGCAACATCGTATCTCTATCAGAAGTAAGTATATTCTTTACTTTTGAATAATCCTTTGATACTTGTAGATTAAGAAATTCATATTGCCGTTTCTTAAACCCATTGCTATCCGATGAATATATATCGAAATACAAACTGTAATTTCCTGATTTGAGAGGCTTATATCGTAGTGTTATCATTGTGGTAGAGTTTTTTGTTTTAAATCGAATTACAAAAACTGAGGGAACTTCGCTATTTCATCACGTTTCTTTTCATCAATAATCTTGGCATACACTTGTGTTATTTGAAGGTTCGAATGTCCGAGTAACTTACTTACTGTGTAAATATCAATTCCCGAAGTAAGACTGAGCGTAGCAAA